>OFDG01000150.1_pt1 | contig 10034 bp, 9 predicted proteins | sample 1520381 | NCBI WGS metagenome assembly OFDG01 (sample SAMEA3696446, study PRJEB22514) | metagenome | biome: water; feature: marine; material: hydrothermal vent | place: Pacific Ocean | collected 2014-08-12 | depth 1521 m | reverse complement strand
TCAACCTTAGACAAGTCAAAAACCTCTTCCAGTGACATGCCCAATCTAAAGGCATCTGCTAAATAAAAGATACGTTCACCGCGTGCTGTAATACACTCTGAACGAATCTTATTACGTGCATCATCCGCATTTAAATCTACAATAGGGTCTAAGCCAACCTTGTCAGTTTCAAGACCTCTTAATGCTTTTTGTAAAGACTCCTGGAAAGTGGAGCCCATAGCCATCACCTCTCCCACTGATTTCATTTGTGTGGTTAAACGATCATCCGCTTTGGGGAATTTCTCAAAGGCAAATCTTGGAATTTTGGTTACAACATAATCAATGCTTGGCTCAAATGAAGCCGGTGTTTTGCCACCGGTAATATCATTATCAAGCTCATCTAAAGTATAGCCAACAGCTAATTTAGCCGCCACTCTTGCAATCGGGAAGCCTGTCGCTTTGGAAGCCAAAGCTGATGAACGAGAAACACGAGGATTCATTTCAATAATGGTTAATCGACCATTTTCAGGATTAACTGCAAATTGCACATTAGAGCCACCCGTATCAACACCAATCTCACGCAAAACAGCCAAAGAAGCATTACGCATCACTTGGTATTCTTTATCTGTTAGTGTTTGTGCAGGTGCCACTGTAATAGAGTCGCCTGTATGAATACCCATTGGATCAAAGTTTTCAATCGAACAAATAATAATGCAATTGTCTTTGGTGTCGCGCACCACTTCCATTTCAAACTCTTTCCAACCTAAGATTGACTCCTCGACCAAAAGCTCATTGGTGGGTGAAAGGTCTAAGCCGCGCTCACAGATTTCAACAAATTCTTCTTTATTAAAAGCAATACCACCGCCAGAACCACCCATGGTAAATGAAGGGCGAATAACGGTAGGATAGCCAACCGTTTCCTGAATGACAAAGGCCTCTTCCAGTGTATGGGCGACAGCCGCTTTTGGCATATCAAGGCCGATTTTAAGCATAGCTTCACGGAATAAATCACGGTCTTCAGCTTTATCAATGGCTTCTTTTTTAGCGCCAATCATCTCTACACCATGTTTTTCTAACACGCCATGGCGCTCTAAATCGAGTGCACAATTAAGCGCTGTTTGACCACCCATGGTAGGTAGCAATGCATCAGGTTTTTCAACCTCAATGATTTTTTCAACGGTGCGCCACTCGATTGGCTCAATGTAGGTTGCGTCTGCCATTTGAGGATCAGTCATGATCGTAGCAGGATTGGAATTTACCAAAATCACGCGATAACCTTCTTCACGCAAAGCTTTACAAGCTTGTGCCCCAGAATAATCAAATTCACAGGCTTGGCCGATTACAATTGGACCGGCGCCAATGATTAATATACTTTTAAGGTCTTGTCTTTTTGGCATTTTCTTCTAATTCTAAGTTACTCTAAAAATCGTCAAACTCATCTTCTTCAACAGGTAAGTTGCCATCAAAGACATCGAACTTTCTCTTTTGTAAATAAGAAGAACGCATCATTGTGTATGGGTCGTCTGATAGATCTAGCATATCTGTCACTGGTAGCAATTCAACACGCTTATCAATAATGTTAATTGCGGAACTACTGATAAAGCCAATACCTTCAGTTTTGTCAATCATGTTTGCATCAGATGTTGTATCAACAAATAAACCTGCACCATCTCTCACGGTTGATGGGCCTAATAATGGCAACACCACATACGGACCTTCTTCTACACCCCATACACCCATTGTTTGACCAAAATCTTCATCATCTGTTGTAAGACCCATGTCAGAAGCCACATCAAACAAACCACCAAGGCCAATGGTAGAATTTACTAAAATTCGACCCAATGTTTCAATGCTTTCTACCGGCTTAAATTGTAAGATCTGATTAGCCAAAGTAGAGACATCACGCAAATTGCCAAAAAAGTTACTAACGCCATCTTGTGCAACTTCGGGCACATGATCTTTATACGCTCTTGATACTGGCTCGAGCAAATTATCATCAACAGTTTCATTGAATCCATAAACTGTTCTGTTGATATCCTCAAACGGATCAACATCTTCTTCAGCAAACGCCAACGTGTTGGCCATAAAAAATAGTAAAAAACTCATTAATAATTGTTTCATTTTTTCATCTCCTGTATGAACGTATCAAACAAACCACTCACGTCATGTGGCCCTGGTGAAGCCTCAGGATGTCCTTGAAAACTAAAAGCAGGTTTATCTAGTACTTTAACACCTTGAATTGAATTGTCAAATAACGATCGGTGTGTTACCTCTAAGGTAGAGGGCATATCATCTTCTGCCACAGCAAAGCCGTGGTTTTGTGAGGTAATCATCACTTGTTTGGTTTCTAAATCTTGCACAGGATGGTTAGCACCATGATGGCCAAACTTCATCTTCTCAGTTTTGGCGCCGCTAGCCAACGCTAATAATTGATGACCCAAACAAATACCAAATATTGGCATGTTTTTTTCTAACAAAGTTTGAATGCTATCAATCGCATAATCACATGGCTCAGGATCACCCGGGCCATTTGACAAAAACACACCATCAGGGTTCATCGCTAATACATCAGCCACTGGAGTTTGTGCATTGACCACGGTTAAATCACAACCACGGTCCACCAGCATTCTTAAGATATTTTTCTTCACGCCGTAATCGTAAACCACCACCTTAAACTTAGCATCGAGCTTAGCAAACTCACCCGTTTCTAAAAAATAAGAGCCGTCGTTAAAATCGTATTGCTTAGCGGTTGATACCACTTTAGCCAAATCCATATTCTTCAACCCTGTAAAGGCTTGTGCTTTGGCGATTGCAGCCGCCTCATCAATATCATCACCGGTAATAATACAGCCCTTAAGTGAGCCATGCTCACGTAGATGACGCGTTAAAGCACGGGTGTCAATATCACTAATTGCAACAATATTTTGAGAGACTAAATACGCATCAAGTGGCATGTTAGAACGCCAGTTGCTTTGCATCAGTGGTAAGTCTCGGATGATCAATCCGGCGGCGTAAATTTTGTCCGATTCTTCGTCTACTGAATTAATACCAGTATTACCAATGTGAGGATAAGTCAGTGCAACGATTTGCTGCGTATAAGAAGGGTCGGTTAGGATTTCTTGATAGCCCGTCATTGAAGTATTGAATACCACCTCGCCAACCGTATCGCCACTAGCACCGATCGATTTTCCGTGGAAAATCGTCCCATCTTCCAACACTAATATGGCTAATAAGGCAACTTGTGACACCAAACACTCCTGAGCTAAAAACTTCGAGAATTTTACCATACTTGCCAATCAAGCTGATGCCCAAATCATTAAATCAAAGTGATATAATGCCTTTATTAAAACAAGGGAAAGAAGGTTATGGATATCACAGTTGAAAACATTAAATGTGGTGGTTGCGCAGGCACCATCACCAAAAAACTATCATCAGCTTTTGATACAGAAAATATTGATGTCAACATCGAACAAGGCACAATCAGTATTGACATTGACGACTCTAAAAGAGAGGAGCTTGCACAGGTGTTATTAGGTCTTGGCTACCCTGAAACTGACTCAGTACACGGCCTTAACTCTGCCAAAGCAAAAGCCAAATCATTTGTTTCTTGCGCTATTGGAAAAATGGATCAGTGATTATTAAGGTTAATGGGGAAAATCTAGAAATCGATAATCAATCAACTGCTGCTGCTTTGATAGTCCAGCTCGGCTATCAAGATCAGCGCATTGCACTAGAAGTTAACGAGGCCATTATCTCCAAATCAAAGCACGTTGAATTCGCTTTGAATGAAGGTGATCAAGTCGAGATTATTAAGGCTGTTGGCGGTGGCTAGACCATCCAGTTTTTATTGATCTCTTCCGGTTTAAACGGAGTAACTGAAAACTGTTGCGCCACACCAATCTGTAGCTTAACTTCTACATCGACCAAATCTTCATCTCTGCCTTGAGAGTATCGAGCTAAGATTTTAGCTGCAATTTTTACGTCTTCTTGGTTGGGCTCGCCATCAATCAATGCAATCGGGCCATTGCAACTGGTTGAATACAAATGCGCATATTGATTACGATAGCCTTCTAAAAACTTCACTTCACCCTCTTCCCTGGCAATAATCATCTTAAAGCGTTTATTGGGGCGAATATGCCTACCTACTTTTAACATCATCAAATCATCAAGTTGATAATCACGATTACCGCGTGACTCCCACATATCCACCAATTTATCCGAATATTGTTTATCCGTTAGAAAACAACAACCACCTGCAGGGGTTGCATAATCATCGAAGCCATATTCTTTAGCCAAAGCCATTTGCGGTTTGCGTGTGCGCCCTGAAAAATCTAATAATTGCTCACGATCAACCCAACCTTCAATCTCAGCCTTAGTCGGCGGTAAATGCTTGGCACACAGCGGGCGCAATAACAAATCACCTGCACCAGACTCTGCTTGCACGATTGGCATGGTTTCTTTGCGTTGTGACATCGGGCGCTGACCCATTACCTCGCCGGTGATAATAAAGTCAAAATCGTTCTCTTCCATCCACTGCTTGGCTTTTTTCACCATAAAGCCCTTGCAATCTAAACAAGGATTCATGTTTTTGCCGTAGCCGTGTTTTGGATTTAAAAGTACATCACGATATTCTTCAATTACATCAATAATATGTAATTTAATACCGAGCTGCTCAGCTGCCCACAAGGCATTATTACGTTTTGGTTTGTCGCTCTTTTGCTTACGAATCGCGTGTGTATGTCCTTCCACACAAAAACCGGTAAAGAAGTTAATACCTTCCACGTGGATACCTTGATCCAATAGTAATTTTGTACTTAAAAGTGAATCCAATCCACCTGATATTAACGATACTGCTTTTATTTGCTTACTCATTATTTACTTCCTAATTCCATTTACTCGACACCATTCGTCCTTTTGCGTTACCGCTAGCTCATCAAAATATTCGCTATAAGTCTCCAGCACCATTGTTAGCTGCTCTTGCAAAATGCCTGATAGCGCTATTTTACCGCCAGGTTTAACCAAGCCTGAAAAATGTTCACATAATCCTATTAAGGGATTAGCCAGGATATTCGCAATTAATAGGTCTACCTTGTCTAAATCACCCTCTTCATCGCTATGCAGTACTGTAATTTGACCATCGGCTTGGTTGGTCTTAATATTATCAATGGTTGCCAGTACGGCCTGCGGGTCATTGTCGACAGCAGTTGCACTTTTTGCGCCTAATTTCACCGCGGCAATCGCTAATACACCTGTACCCGAACCATAATCAATCACATTTTGGCCAACCGGCGGGTTCTCATCGAGATACTGCAAACACAAATCAGTGGTTTGGTGCGTACCGGTACCAAATGCCAAGCCAGGATCCATGTCAATTACCACGGCATCATCAGGTAATTTTGATGCATCCTCCCAAGAAGGACAAATCCAAAGTCGCTGACCAAATCGCATGGCGTGGAAATCTTTCTTGCATTCATCCTCCCAAACGCGGTCTTTGAGTAATTTAAAAGACGTATCTGTAATATCACATAATTGTAACAACATGGCTTGCACGTGCACTTGATCAGCCTCTAAAGCAAATAAAGCCTTGATGGTTGTGTCTGGCCATAGCGGTGTTTCACCCACAGGTGGTTCAAATATTGCATCGTCATGGGTGTCACTAAAGGTGACTGACACGCTGTCTAAACCCATGAGTATTTCACTAACAAAATCTGCTTTTTCTTTACTAGTTTTTAATGTGAGTTGCATCCAATCCATAGGTTTAAATTATACCTACTCGGTATAAACACTATTCCCCTATAAAAACCAAGTAAATGATTAAGGTAAAGCTCTATAATGAGATGCATATTTAATTAAACAAGGTATGAAAATGGCATTAGAAAGAACCGGTAACGGATATTTAGTAGATCCAACGATTTGGACTGAAGAAATCATGCATGAAATGGCAAAAGAAGATGACATAGAGCTTACTGAAAGCATGGTAAATCAAATTATGTCAGCAAGAGAGTACTTTGAAGAAAACTCATCTGTACCACCAATCAGAACCTTCGCAAAATTTGTTGGCATTGACAAAAAAATCTTGTTCAAAGAATGGTTAACTGGCCCAATGAAGCCGATTACTAAGTATGGTGGCATGCCTCAGCCAACTGGCTGTGTTTAGTTAATTAAAAGTTGACAATTGATAATTGAAAACTAAAAACCCTCGAAAGAGGGTTTTTTATTGTCTAAATTAAATCTTTAACTGAAGCTAAAGCTGATTCTATGTTTTCCGGCTGAGTACCACCACCCTGCGCCATATCAGCTCGACCCCCTCCCTTGCCGCCAACTTGCGTTGCCACATGATTGAGGATCTTCCCTGCTTGGTACTTGTCAGTCAGATCCTTAGTCACACCAGCCACTAATGACACTTTATCACCACTAACCGCTGCTAATACCACCACGGCTGAACCTAGCTTGTCTTTGAGTTTATCAGCGATATCACGCAAGTCTTTACCGCTCACACCTTCTACAACAGTTGAAAGTAATTTAACACCATTGACGTCCTCAGCTTGATCAACCAACTCATCACCTTGGTTACTAGCCAGTTGTTTCTGGAAAGTTGCAATTTGTTTTTCTAAAGCCTTTTGCTGTTTAATCAGTTGTGCAACTTTTTCAACAGCTTGAGCATTGCTTGACTTAGTCATCTGTGCAATTTCACTCAAGCTATCTTCGGTTTGTTTGTCAAACTGATACGCATCATAACCACTCATTGCTTCAATACGACGCACACCGGCAGCAATGCCACCTTCTGAGGTAATTCTAAATAAGCCAATATCACCTAGCTGATTCACGTGGGTACCGCCACACAGCTCTACTGAGAAGTCGTCTTTACCCATGGTTAGTACACGCACAGTATCGCCGTATTTTTCACCAAATAGCGCCATAGCGCCATTCTTTTTAGCAGTTTCAATATCAGTAACGTCCGTATGCACCTTAGTATTGCCTAAAATTTTACGATTTACCATGCCTTCAATCTTATCGATATCAGCTTTAGAAATTACTTCATCGTGAGAAAAGTCAAAACGCAATTTGTCGCCGTCAACTAGAGACCCCTTTTGAGTAACGGTTTCACCCAATACAGCACGCAGTGCGGCGTGGAGTAGGTGTGTTGCTGAATGGTTACGTGCAATACGCTTGCGATGGTTTTTATCAACTAAAGCACTCACCACATCACCCACTTTTAACACGCCGCTATTCAAAATTCCATGATGCTCAAAAGCACCTGACTTTTGTTTTTGCGTATTACCGACTTCAAAGCTAATTTCTTTATTTGACAAAACTCCAGAGTCTCCAACTTGACCACCCGACTCACCATAAAAGCTCGACTGCGCTAAAACGATAATGGCGCTATCGCCTGCTTCAATACTATCGACTAATTCACCATCTTTAATCAATGCCTGAATAGATGAGCTGTTTTCTAATTGTTCATAACCCAAGAACTCGGTCGCATCACTAATATCAACGCCTTTTTGCGTGGTTTTAAAATCTCCTGCTTGGCGCGCACGATCACGCTGCTTAGTCATCTCCACTTCGAAGCCTGGCATGTCAATGGTTAAGTCTCGCTCACGCGCTACATCCGCGGTTAAATCTACTGGAAAACCAAATGTATCATAAAGCTTAAATACGGTTTCGCCGTCAATCTGACTACCTTTAAGATTAGCAATTGCGGCTTCTAAAATACCCATGCCTTGATCTAGCGTTTGAGCGAAGCGCTGTTCTTCACGCTTGAGCACCTTTTCAACATTAGCTAGAGCCTTCTTTAGTTCTGGATAAACTTCTTTCATTTCTAACGCCAAAACCGGTGCTAAACGATAGAAAAATACCTTATTAATGCCGATTTTATGGCCATGACGAATCGCGCGACGAATAATTCGACGCAATACATAACCTCGCCCTTCGTTAGATGGAATCACCCCATCAACAATCATAAATGCCGTTGAGCGAATATGATCAGCAATCACACGCACTGAAGCGTTATCCGTTTTGATACCATTGGCTTTCGGGGTTAAATCAACCACTGCCTTAACAAGGCTTTTAAAACCGTCGGTATCGTAGTTGTTATTCTCATGTTGCAACACAGCGGCTAAACGCTCAAGCCCCATGCCCGTGTCTACACAAGGTGCAGCGAGTGGCTTCAGATAACCATCTTCTTGTTTGTCATATTGAGTGAATACGAGGTTCCAGATCTCAATATAACGATCACCATCTTCATCCGCATGGCCTGGCGGGCCACCGGCAATATCTTCACCATGATCATAAAAAATCTCACTCGATGGGCCACAAGGGCCAGTATCGCCCATCTGCCAAAAATTATCTTTAGCGCCACAACGAGAAATACGGTTTCTTGGGAAGCCGATTTCATTCACCCAGATATCTTCTGCTTCATCGTCTTCTTCAAACACGCTGATCCAAAGTTTTTCTTTAGGTAAGCCGATTTCAACCGTTAAAAACTCCCAAGCATACTCAATAGCTTCACGCTTGAAGTAATCACCAAAACTAAAATTACCCAACATTTCAAAGAACGTATGATGGCGTGCGGTATAACCCACGTTTTCCAAATCGTTATGCTTGCCACCGGCACGTACACAACGCTGACAACTGGCCGCACGTGTATAAGGGCGCTTTTCTACGCCACTGAATACATCCTTAAATGGCACCATACCTGCATTAACAAATAACAAGGTTTTGTCATTATGTGGCACCAGTGATGCACTCGGCTCAATGGTATGACCTTTCGAGGCGTAATAGTCTAAGAATTTTTGTCTAATTTGTGCAGTTTTCATGCGATTAAAGCGTTGTATAAAATTGCCTAATTATATAGGGAAGTGGCTATTCTAACAATGAAGTATCACCGGCACCATGGCGAATAATTTCAACCCCATCGCCGGATAAATCAATCACCGTGGTTGGTTCTGGTGGGCAATAACCATCGTCAATAATCACATCAACCCGACTCTCAACCGCATCTCTAACATCGTCAATATCATAAAACTCATGACCTTCTAAGATTAACGAGACACTCATCATCGGCTCGTTGAGTTCATCAAGCAAGGCTTGAACCACACCATGATGCGATATCCTAAGGCCAATGGTTTTTTTCTTCTCATGTAATAGACGTTTAGGTACATCACGCGTGCCTTCTAAAATAAACGTATAGGCACCTGGTAAAAATTTCTTTAACAAACGAAAAGCATTGTTGTCAAGCTTTGCATACTCGCCAATATGAGCTAAATCTCGCATCATTAAGGTAAAGTCATGACGTTTAGATAAATGTCGAATTTGTCTAATCCGCTCAAGTCCATTTTTATTACCAAGTGCAGTGCCTAATGCATAACCTGAATCAGTCGGATAAACAATTACCGAGCCTTTGTGCAGCTCATCAACTACTTGCTTAACCAGGCGATGTTGTGGATCTTGCGGGTGAATCTCAAACAACTTGGCCATTACCAATCTCTCCAGATCGAATTTTCAGGATTCGGCATATCTAAAAGATGTCCAATTTGTATTCTTTGATGCGGCCAACCATGATAATCAGACCCTTGCGATGACAACATTCCCAACTCCCTTGCCCACTGGCTCGTGAGTGTAATTTCATCCTTACTGCTACTGCCTGTCACCACCTCGACTCCATCACAACCATTGTCCGCCAAATCACTCATCATCCGTTTAACCTTGGTGTTTGTCATTCGATAACGAAATGGATGGGCTAAGGCCGCCTTACCACCCGCCGCATGTATCCACGCAATCACTTCATCAAATTGCGCCCATTTTCCACCCACACCGCCGGGTTTTTTACCAGTTAAAAAGCGCTTAAAAACGCTGCGCATGTCTTTGCACACACCCTCTTGAATTAGCATCTGGGCAAAATGCGTGCGCGTAATCATACCTTTTTTAGCAATTGCCTGGGTTTTTTCCATGGCACCGACTACACCCGCCCCACCTAGCCCACGCGCCATCTTTTCTGCACGAAGTTGGCGGAAATCTTGATGCTGCTTAAGACCCGCTTGCAATACTTCGTT
>OFDG01000148.1_pt1 | contig 10043 bp, 6 predicted proteins | sample 1520381 | NCBI WGS metagenome assembly OFDG01 (sample SAMEA3696446, study PRJEB22514) | metagenome | biome: water; feature: marine; material: hydrothermal vent | place: Pacific Ocean | collected 2014-08-12 | depth 1521 m | reverse complement strand
TTAGGTGCTCGGCAATGTTTTCAAAATGTTAGGCGATAACAATTTTATTAAAAACGATAATTTAGACTTTTTGCAGTTAAGTCAAAAAGAGAGTTTTTGTAGGCGACTCATATAAGTGTCAAGTTTCGTCTCTATCTTTCTCATCTATATTCTCCTTTGAGACTCTTGAAACTTTCCACTTACCTAAATGCTCATTCCATGTCTCAATATTAAACACTCCACAGCCAGCAGCAATCTGGCGTTGCCAAACACCAGATTTAGGCCCTTCCAGGGGTAGTTTGCGCTTTAACTCCTCTGTCCTTGCCAGAAGCATTGCCGCATCCAATTGGCTTGTGGCAACAAGTACATAATATTCAATTGGTTTGGTTAATGCTCTTGCAGCCCATTGATAGATAAACGTATCACGATACTTGCGAACAAAATGATCATCTTTTTTGCCACCCATCAATTTTTCCAGAAAATCCTTTCGTTCTTTCAGAGGAGCATGTTGGTTATCCGGATCCTTAAATTCAATAAAAACAATTTTATCTGAAGTCTCTACAATAAAATCTACGGCTTTCATACAATGAGATAGACCGTGTGTACTATCATCAAATTTTTTAGCCTGAACATCGTCTGGTAGATATAGCTCCAAATTTCCTTCTCTTAAAACTTGCATTTTTAATTCTTCCCCAAACTACGTTTAATTTCTCGATTATACAAATCAGTAAACGTATCAGCAATAGCGTTGGGATGAATTTGCAAATATTTTTCTGTAGAAAAATACCCAATTTCTCTTGTATCTTCTTCTCTATACAATGAATGAAATAAAACTTTATCTTCTACTTGAGTTCGCAAATCAAATTCTTTAAGAATAACATAATCGTGAGTAGCTAAAAAAATCTGCACACCCATTCGCTGAAGTTCCAATAAAATATCAATAAGCGGCCCAAAAAGCTTTGGGTTAAGATTTGTTTCAGGTTCATCCCAAAACAAGACAGAACCTTTAAGTAAGGTTCCATTTTGCAGTAAAAGCCATAAGAGGCCGAGTTTCCTCATCCCTTCTGCAAGAAGAGTGAACTCAAGATTACCCTGTTTGTTGCGCAGAAAAAATTCTTCTTCCTTAATTGTTACCTTACCATCTATGATTTTTTGCAAAGTGTTCATCAATTTTTTTCTATTTCTATCCATTGGGCCTCGAAGCGGTGGGCGGTAAGCTCGATTCAAAATATCAGCATAAATTTCCTCAAAATGAATTTCTCTTTGAGCATATAACGATTGAAAACCAGGGGCATTAGACAGCATTTCCTTAACAGGAATATAAACGCTTTCAATTTTATTACTCACCCATTTTTTTATGCCCTGAATAGTTGCTGAAGTGGCAACAGTAGCATGGTTTGAGAAAGAGCAGCGCAATTTAAGATCGTTACGATAAATTTCTATTATACCTCGTGAACTACCTTTGCGCCGTTTTACCAGCCGACCCAATGCTCTACCAGAAGGAAGAAAAATACGAATGAGCTTTTCAGCATAATTCACACCTGTCTTTGTAATATCACACGCAGCATAAGCAGCTTTGAGAAGGTGAGTTTTGCCAGTCCCATTGGCTCCAATAAAAATGTTGATGCCAGGGCTTATTTCAATGTCCAGTTCTTCAAAAGCGGTAAAACGCTCAAATCGTAATCTTGTAATTGTCATTATTTATTCTCTCTAAGCATATTAAATTCACACTTTTTTAAAAAAATAAGGCAAAAGTCGGCTGCCTTATTATTGCCTTATTTTGCCTTATTCTTGCCTTATTCAATTTTTCTTCAGACGCCAGACAGCACTACGCCCAAATCCTTTTAATTCTATCAAATCCAAATGTTTAAGATGGGTAAGGTCCTCTGAGGTGCAATATAACCGCCTAGCAGAAAGCTTACTCAGTCCGCGCGTACCTCATCACCAAATTCAGGTTCTGGGTAAACTTTTTCAGTCTCTGCCAAATTGCGCAATAATTGCAAATTAGCAATTTTCTGCGCAATTCAATTTCCCTCTGTGTCAGAATGGATGTTAATAAGCACAAAATGGCATATTGCCATTTATTATTCCATTTATACTGCAAAATGGCATAGAAATGGATTGGTGCCATTTTTTTATCCATTGTTATTATTCTCTTTGTATTCCCATCGAGCGCCCCTGCCCTTTCCTGTCAGAGTAGCCGCGTTTTCACGGTTTAGCTCGGCCATAAGCCGTTTTACTTGCGCGCGGTCGAAATGGGTGATCTGTCGAATTTCAGCATTACTCAGTCCGGACTCTCCTCGTTGGGCTCGTTGTTTGAGGACGCTTAAAACCCGAGTCTTGGCTGCTTCCCAATCAATCCGGCGATCCCGTTCAGGATGACCAGGCAAAGACAGTCGTCGATGAAGATCATGGCGTAAAATCCAGTAAGTTCCTCTTCCTGTTCCACCACGCTCAATATATCCAAATTTTAATTCCATTTCACTTAAAATTTCTCTGGCACTTTGCTCAGACTGTTGCGCAATTTGAGCGGCAACAATCGTATCTATCTCTGGATGCCTGAACAAATGTTGTAAAATCAAAAGATGTTCAACAGTGAGAATCCTGCCCCGATCTGCTTCTTCAGCAACAAACATCCGAAACGGTACAGACAGATTGCTTGCCTGAAAAATAACCCTCACTGCTTCACCTTCATCAATTATTATAGGAGGTTCTTTGCCTTCTATTAGAAGGGCATGATACATACGGCGTATTCCCAGATTACTTCGGTTGACCAATCGAAGGCGCGTCAAAGCATCTATCAGGGCTGGATTTCTGGCAATTGGTTCATGTCGTAAGATATTATCAGGAGTAATCCCTCCTGGCAGACCACCTGGATTGCTTATTTCCAACCGATCCTGGAATTGTTTAACCATAATTGGCCCGGCTATACGATAGTCAGCATGAGCAAAGGCATTGAGCAACGCTTCTCTTAAGGCTATTTCTGGATAGGTACGAATTTCAAAATGAAAAAGACCTTGAGGGACTGTGGTAATTGGATTGTTAGTCATAACCCAATCCAGGATCCGTTCCAGAGCAACTGGTAAAGCATCATAACCATCTGCACGATTAGAATAGTGGATATCAGTTTCCATGCGCAGATACGTCCAGATATAACCAGGAAAATATTTACGTATGGCATCTTTTGTACCGGCCAAAAATATACCAGCTCGTAACAATTGCCCGTTACGGAGCAAATCCAGAGCAGTAAGTAAGTCAAGGTCTGTCTTATTAAGCAAATCTTCAGGTGCGTTCTCGCGACGTGCAGCTTCCCGCAAGCGCTCCATAGCTGCTGCGGAAATAAGTGATTCAACAGGATCCGACACTGAAATGGCAGTAAAATCAGTTTCTCCTGTTTCTACCATTATCCCGCGGCGCAATGTTCCTGTAAGAGGTTGGCAGTCCTTTCCCACGCGAATTTTGCCTCGTCCCTGGGTGTCAGTATAAGGAGGCAATCCAGGATAAACCTGCATGACAATAAGCCGACCAGTTCCTTCTGGAACTATAAGCTCTTGAAAAACAGGAGTAAGTCTAGGATCGGTTGAATCATAAACCGCCTTTTTTAGACGATTCATATCCACTTCTGGCGGCACTCCTAAAATGGCTTGTTTACGTCCTATAGCTTTGTCATTGACACCAAAAACTACTGTGCCGCCCCCACCATTAGCCATACAAATGGCCATCTCAATAGTCATGGATATTGCATCTGCCATGCTGCGGGTATTCCATTCCTTGAAATCAAGATCCTGATCTTCTAAAGCATCAGCAGGCTGATGTTCGAGTTTATCTAATAATAAACGAATTTCAGAAAGTTCCCGCATAAACTACTCCAATACAATCCTTACTTTCCCCTGTTCATACCCTTTTGTCAGCTCATCTATATATTCTTCAAAGCGTTTCTTTAACTCAGCAGGAGTTGCAGGTGCGCCACCTTTAAAAAGATTAAGGCGCAAATCATCCATCTTAAGAGTAATTTTACAAAGACCTGACAATACCTCCTGAATGGCATGGATAAAATCCTGACTCAAATTTTCTGGTAATTTTCGTTCCTTAAGAAAAGTATCTATTAAATTACGTTCTGCAGGTGCTAACAAATCAAGATTTTTACGAGTGGTTGGATCATCCAGGTTATCTAAAAGCATTTTTGTCCACTCATCAATCATCTGATCCAGTTTATCGTCCAGATTATCAAGTATTGAGCTTGCTGGAACAGAAGAAATTTCCGTGCCTGGCCGGTAAGAACAATGCGGACAAACTGGCGAAGCTTCAATATCCTGTGAAGTCAGAGCAAAACAGGTTTTCAGGACCGCCAGACGATTTTGAAAATCTGTCAGGTGCTGCCGTGGCAACAGGTCAATGGTGGCAAGTTTTTTCAAGACATTAAGTCGATTATCATTCAAAAGTCTGGCTTTGCGTTTATCATCATTCACCCCCAGACGAGCTTTGCCATGCAATTCAAGATAAACCTGCACATATTTATTTTTTAGTTCCCCTAATTTTTTAAGAGTTTGCTGCCGAAAAGAACTGGTTTTATTGCTGGTTAAATTAAATATTTCAGCCAGAACCATGTCTCTTGTATTTTTCATCTGTTTTACCCATTCGTGCCCTTCAGGCAAAACCACCCCTGCTTCTGACAGATAAGATGTAAGCGATGCAAAATCATTTATTAATTCCTGCATGGAATTTAGCTCAGCAAGAACAGCAAAACCAGCCTCGTGTTTTTTAACTTCTTCAGAACTATAGCGAAAATTTTTCAATTTACCAGGAGAAGTATAAGGCTGCAAAGATTCCAGGAAGTTTTTTGTTTCTTCCAGCTGCTTCTGGTATTTTTTTACATCTTCTTCAGCAAGCAAATTTCTACCCCAGAATGGTAATCTGCTTTGCAGGATTTGTTGAGCTAAAACAAACTTCTCTACATTTTCAGAAATGGCCTTTTGAAGCTCTCGCACAGGCTCATCTTTTCCCTGAGTTATCAGTTGCACCAGGCCAGGAGTAAGTTTTAACAATTCAAAAAGGCTTTTTAGGGCTGGCAAATTCCAGTCTTTGGGACGCTCAATATGTTTAAACTGAGTAAGTTCAGAAATATGAGTGGCAGCAAGTTCAGAAACTTTAGTAGCATCAAATTTCTTACCAGGAATTGCAAGCACCACGTCCCCATTATAAACTAAAACCGCCAGAATCACCACAAGCCATTCTGGTTCCAGACGATACCCCTTATCCGCTGCAAAATATTCAACGCCGTAAATATCCTGTATTAATTCTGAACGATTGACCACCTGGCCATGGCCTTTATTTTTTAGTATGTTCAAAACATGGTTTGCGTATCTGGATGCATAAGGGTCAAACCGTTCGCCATCAAATAGTTCAAGTCCATCAAGAACAGCCCTTGCCTGCCTGGTAGGAGTATTGCCTGCAATGGCACGCAGGGCATCCTGAACAGCCTGTTCACGATTTTGATTTGTAATGAGCACTGAAAAATAAGGATATTCTGGTGCTTGATCCTGAAAATGAGCAGATAAAATAGTGCTGGTAATGGTATTTATTAAGTCACGGAAGTTAATGCGCTCATGGGGGGAGATGCCGGATAGTTCTCGAAGGGACTTACCTTTTGCCCAACTTCTTAGCTTTTTGGTTTTCCCCTGATAAGTTATGTCAAAAGCATCGGTTATATGGCTTTGCAACCAGTTTACCATTTTGCGTAAAAACTCGCCCGCCCTGGATTCATAAGCTTTTTTGGCCTGACCGCTTGAGGTGGAAGCCAGTTCCAGTGCAGCAGCATATCTCATAAGTGCAGTGCGAAACTCATCGTCCATGTGGCTTAAGCGCAAAAAGACCTCATCGGCCTTGTTTTCATCTTTAAAGCGTGGCGGATCAAATGGTTGAATAAAATAAATATAAAAATCACGAGGCGGCACTGCTGTTGAACGCTCATTAGGTGAACCAAAAAATAAATAACCTGACCTTGTTACTTTACGATCTGTCCATTCCAGTTCATGTTGCCAGATTTTATAGCCAGTTACATAAGTTTGATCAGTACATTCCATTACCCGTTTTAGAGCTTCATAGTAGTAGCGATCCAGATGTGAAGCATCAAGGGTTTCTGAACGCTTTTCAATAAGGGCATCAAAGTCATCTGTCTTTTTAAGATCAAGATAATATTGCCTGTTTTCTGGATTAAAAGAAATAAATTGACCACTTACTGTTCTATGAATCTCTTTTAAGACTGTCTCCACCAGGGTTAGTAAATCATCTGCTGGTTCTCCGCCCAGATCTTCAATGCCAGGTTGATAAAGACAGAGAGAATCCCGCAGTTCTTCGGCAGTAGGGCCAATGGGAGCATAAATATCACCTGTAGTCAGACGATGAACCGACAGGGCATGAATGATGCGAAGCGCCAATGGTTTATATACCGGACGGGTAAATGCCTGCTCAATTCTGGCCTCCAGGACAGAAGAGCAATCAAGAACAGCTTTTACATCTGGAATGAGCCTGAAGGCAGGGTTGCTTCGCAATTTTTCCCAGTAACTGTCATAAGAAATAAGACCGGGTCTATCAGCAGGCACGTCATCATTAAGCAATTTTTTCATAGCAAAGGAAAGGGTCTTGAGCACCTCACGTTTTTCCACTGCTGTGACGCGTTCAAAAGTATCAATATAGTCGGGATGGACAGGGAAAAGACGCACAAATTCTTCCATTCGTTCATTCATCTGACCGTAAAACCTGGCAAAAGGCGTGAGATATTCACGAATTTCAGCCTGCTGTTCTTCAGTTTTTTTTAAAAGACGCTGCGCCACAACAAATTTAACGTCCTGACGCGCAATAAGGATTTGCTCAAAACGGTCTTTTACCCGGCGAACCTGATCAGCCACAAAAGCAAAACGAGGGCTGTCAAAGATGGCTTCCTGCAATCCGGCCATGAAACGAAAGCGTAAGTCTTTGCAGACTTCTCCCACCTCACGCAAGAAATTAAGGTCAAGGATCAATTCCTGATCTTTACGGGTACGAAGATAATCCAATAACTCATCCACCACCAGAAGCAGACCATGATCCGGATATACCTCATGGAAAGCTGCCATTAACTCTTCAAATGCCCGCTTGTTGCTTACAACCTCACTGGCATCCGGGAATGAATAATCAACACCCATCTTCGCTAGATGTTCTTCCAGTTCTCCTACAATTATATCTCGCAAAGGCATGGTGGTTGCGCCTATTTCAGTACGAATTACCTTGAATTTACCGGCAATTTGATGCGCAGCCTCTGCTACCTGCTCGTTTTTAAGAAGGGAAAGTAAATCCATATCTTCGGCAATACTGGAAATCACTGACATCAGATGAGACTTACCAGTTCCATAATTACCCACTATTAAAAGCCCTTTGTTGTCAGCAGGATGAGCAAATTGAAGTTGAGGAAACACAAGGTTAATCAATCTATCAGCCATTTCATCTGAAATGACATAGGTGCTGACCAATTGCCTGGCAGTTAAACTCTCATCAGCATCCCTGAGCCGAATTATTGTATCAATGGCTTCAAACTGGATTAATTCCCCGTATTTCATTGTGCATACCCTCTTAATTTTTCATCTGGCCACATCCATGCTGACTGACAAAAAATCGCAGGCAGGATAACGGCGATATTCAGGATGTCCGGCCTCAGCATAAATAATATGGCCATCCTTAATATTTCCATTCCAGGTTGCTATAATTGTTTTATTTCTGGATAGCCCCTGAAGCAGACGCAAAGGATCCTGTTTAAGGTGTCTATCAAAAAGAATTTCAATATTATCGAGCAAAACCAGGTCGCTACCAACATCTGTCGAGCACCTGCGAGGTGCTTGTTCAGCCACTATTTTGCTTAATATCCTGGCCAGTTGCAATACACGCTGGCGTTCACTCAAATCCAGCAGCACGCGAGATAACTCAAGGTTGACGTTGATAAGCGGTGCGGAAGTCAAAGTAGATAGTTCCTGCAAAAGTTTTGTTTTCCCGCAACCTGACGGACCAACCAGCAAAATCAACCGGAAATAAAGCTCATTGACTTCACTAATTTTTTGCATGACATGGTTTGCCAGAGAGTTTTTCACTATTCATCTCCTTAAAACCTGTTGATCATCGAGCACCTGTAAGGTGCTTGATTGGAGACATCATTAACGACAAAAATTGAACCTTGCACAATAGTTCCACCTCTATGTCAAGATAGATATTAATAAGCGCAAAATAAATAAAGTAAATAAAGGGACAGGAGAAATTTCTTGACATTTTTTGACAACCTGGTACAATGTCCCAAAATATCAGAGAGAAAAAGACCGTGAACCGCATAAAATATCAGGTTTTGAAGACATCAATTCATTCAGACAGACGCCATAATTAATAACTCAACTTTCGGAGTTCCGAAAGTTGAGAAATTCGAAATCCGAATTCCTGCCCTGTTGAATTTTTTTCATTCAATAGGGTCGAAATCCGAAACAAATCCGAATTTTCAAATGTTTAAATGACCAAAACCGGGTTGATCCAGTCAATTTTTAGCGATTATTGCCTATATGGAGCCGCCTGCAAAAAGGGACTTTTTGCAGGCGAATCATTATATACACCCTACTGGCAAAGCCATGTTCTCTTTGTCCAATGGAAGAAGAGTATTGATCAAAGAGATTACACAACCTTCTCCTGTGCTTACGCTGCTATCACTATTCTGTGTTATGCTTTTAATGGCCAAAAAATTTTTTATCCATTCTTTTTTAGGAGATGCCCCGAGTTTTATTTCCACAGGATAAAGGATATTGTTTTGCTGCAAAATAACATCTATTTCTTTTTTATCTTTGTTTCTAAAATAAAATATTGAAGGCTGCCGCGCTCTGTGCCACCATGTCTTTAAAATTTCCACGACAACAAAGGTTTCAAAAAAAGACCCGGCCATTGCTCCTGAGGCAAGAGTCTCCGGAGATGTCCACTCAGTAAGATATGCTGCCAGTCCGGTATCTACAAAATAGAGCTTGGGACGCTTAATAAGTCGTTTAGTTAAATTAGTTGCAAATGGACGTAAAAGAAAAATCTGAAAACTCGCTTCCAGGATTGAAAGCCATTTTTTGGCTGTGGTTACGCTAATATCTGCGTCTCTGGCTAGATCTGATAAATTGAGAAGCTGGGCTGTTCTTGCAGCGCAGGCCTTTATAAAACGAAAAAATGCTTCTCTGTCTCCTACCTGAGCAAGATCGCTGACATCTCTTTGCAAATAAGTTTGCACGTAAGAGCTATAAAAAATATCCCTTTGTTTTATTTGTCCTGTAATAAGGGCCGGAAAACTACCCAACCAGATGCGAGCAAAAATCTGAGGTAAAGTAAGCATTATAGCGGACTCGTCTCGAGTCAATAAATTTTCTCTTGTTGGTAAAAAAGGCTCATCCGGTTCAGGCCGTTTGTCCTGTTCACGCATGGAAAATCCAAGTAAATTAAGGATAGCTATTCTACCGGCTAAAGTTTCTGAGATAGAGGACATCAGCGCAAATTGTTGAGAACCTGTAAGCCAGAACTGTCCTGGCTTATGAGTGCGGTCAATTTCCATTTTAATATAATAAAGTAAGTCCGGCCCATATTGGATTTCGTCAATCAGAATAGGAGGACGAAATTTTTGAAAAAATAAGGCAGGATCTTCTCTGGCTAGAGTGCGAATAATGGGATCATCAAGACTCACATAAGTGCGCTCAGGCTCTTTAAGGTGTTGAAGCAAAGTTGTTTTGCCCACCTGTCTGGGGCCAGTAAGAAGCAAGGCAGGAAATTCTTTTGTAACCTCTTTAATGGATTTTTCCAGAGTACGGGGAATATACATCTTATCGTCCAGTTTAAATTTTTGGTTTAAACTAGCCGATTAAACAAAAAAGAGCAAGGGAAATAGTGTCAGGTTCCGTCTCGTTATATACTGATTTATCAAAAAATTAGAAATGAAATCAGAGCTGCAGGGGTGGAAATGGATTCCGCGCCTACACGCCAAAAACAATCGGCTCCACCATTACCCGCACCCCTTCTATCTCCTT
>OFDG01000147.1_pt1 | contig 10044 bp, 10 predicted proteins | sample 1520381 | NCBI WGS metagenome assembly OFDG01 (sample SAMEA3696446, study PRJEB22514) | metagenome | biome: water; feature: marine; material: hydrothermal vent | place: Pacific Ocean | collected 2014-08-12 | depth 1521 m | reverse complement strand
AACGCTCGTTCGCCTGTCCCCGCACGAAAAAATTTACTTTTTGCAGGCGACTCTTCTAGTGCGCGCTGGCCAGAAAGCCCTTGGCCCGTCTGGCCTCTACTGTATGAGGAAACTTTTTAATCAAATCTTTTAACACCAGCTTACCGGCTTTTTTCTTGCCTAATTTATAAAACGCCATGCCCTGTTTAAGCATACTTGGCCTTAATTTATTGCTTTTAGGGAATTTACTGATCACTTCCTGATAAGCCAGAACTGCCCTGGCAAAATCACCCGTCTGGTAAAAACATTCTCCCTGCCAGAAATAGGCATTAGGTACCAACTTATTTTTAGGAAAAGTACGGACGAACTCGTCCCACAAAGATTGAGCTACATCATATTTACGAGCGTAAAATTCCTCCAGAGCCTTCTTATATAACTCCTGAGCAGACCTTGCAGAAATTAACAATTTTTCACTTTTTTTTCCTTTTGCAGAACCCTTCCTTTTTCTGCCTGGCCCGGTATTTTTGGCTTCAATAACTTCCAGACCCAGTTGACTTTTGACCCTTTGCCAATTTTTTTCCAGCTCACTGACTCTTCTGGTCAAGCTAACCAGAGTTTGAGTGGAATTAGCCTCATTTGTATCTAATCGTTGCAGTTTCCGTTCAATGGCATCCATCTGCCCACTTAAAGTGGCTATTTGCACGCGCAATGACTCTATTTCTGCCCAGAGATTAGCCTGCTTGGATTTGACAGGCTTGCTCGTGCTAACAATTTGCTTTTCCAGAGTGGTGGCTTGCTCCTCCATTTTTTGCTGCAAAGCCTCAATTTGTTTTCTCAATTTTATATTTTCCCTTGCCAATCGTGCCCCTTGATTGGCCAGTTGCAGATGCAAACTTTGTAAGTCTTTATCTGTAACGCATCCGCAACATATTAATAGTGTCATAATCAAAACAATAATTTTCATGGCAACGTACCTCTTTTCCTCCCAAAAAATAAATAAACCAGGCCGCCCAGTACCGGAAGAAATACAGCAGCGGCCAGCCAGGCCATCTTTTCCTGGGGGGCAGCAAAATCCCGACGAAAAATATGCCAGATAGCCCAGAGATTAGGCAAAATTGGCACCGCCAGTATAATCAGGGCAAAAGGCAATTTGTCCGGTGGAATGCCAAACATCAAGTTCTCCTTTTTAAAAGAATCAAAAATCCCAGCGCAAAAAGCCCCAGCGCAAGTACCTGAGTCACACTCAAAAATCCAATCGTTCCCCGGTAGTCACCACGAAAGAACTCAATACTGAATCTCAAAACAGAATAAAGAATGAGAAACATGCCCATCAACTGGCCCGGTCCCTTTAAACGCTTCTTAAAGCTCAAAAGCAATATAAAAGTCAACAGGCCAGCAAGGGAGTGATAAATTTGTGTTGGATGCAAAGGCACATACAAAGGTGCCAGCGAGTCTGGATTGGTAAAGGTCACGGCCCAGGGCAGGCTACATTTCTTCCCATAACAGCATCCTGCAGAAAAACATCCCAATCTGCCTACAGCCTGTCCCAATGCCAGACCCGGAGCAATGGCATCCAGCCATGGCCAGATGGGCTGTTTTTTCTTACGCAAAAACACAAAACCGCATATCGCCCCCACAATTGCGCCGCCCAGAAAAACCAGACCGCCCTTCCAGAACATAAAGATTTCCAGGGGATGTTTCAAAAAATATCCAGGATTAATAAGTACATATAATAACCTGGCCCCTAAAATCCCGCCTAAAATAAGATAAAAACCAAGATCAGAGACCAGCTTAGGATCTAATCCACGGGTTCTTGCTTCACGCATGGTCCATGTCATGCCAAGCAAAAAAGCCGCTGCTATAAAAAAACCATAGGTATAAATGGTAAAAGGACCAATTGTAATCAGTTTAGGATGCATTTTTCTTCCGTTTGTAAAAGGAAATAAAAAGGGCAGCAGAGCCCAGACAAATGGCAATATCTGCCACATTAAAAGCTGGCCAGTGGTGCCTGCCCAAATAAAAATCCAGAAAGTCAATCACCTGTCCCAGACGAATACGATCAACCATGTTGCCCAGTGCCCCTCCTAAAATAAGTCCCAGACCTGTAAACAGGTATGGATCATCCCGCTCTACAGTTCTCACCAGGTGAAAAATAAGAACTATCGCCAGAGCAGAAATTGCTATAAAAAAATAGGTCTGCCATACCAGATCCGCCCTGTTTAAAATACCAAAAGCAGCACCTTTGTTCAACACATAAACAAGATTAAAAAAACCCGGGATAACAGTATTGCCAGACCATAACGGAATATTATTCTGTACCCAGAGCTTGGTTATCTGATCCAGGATCAACACCGCAAGCCCCAGAAAACCTACGACCTTGTATTTCTTTGTCATTCTCAACCCTGTTTTGTTTGGGTGCATCCGCCAGTAGCGGGAAACCACCAATTTCAGCCGTACTCCAATTCTCAACCCTGTTTTGTTTTATGCTGAATCCATGAACTCCTGTCAAAAGTTTTCAACAATTACCTGCGCGCATCTTGGACAAATCCTGGTCTTCTCCTGAAGCTCTTCACTATATATCCAGCACCTCTGACATTTCTCCCCCCTGGCCTTTTCAACTTTTATTTTCAAACCTGCAATTTCTTCGCTGACAAAAATATCTTCTGGAGCATCACTTAGAGGAGCAAAGGCAATCCCGGAAACAATAAAAACTTCCCTTAAATAATCCTGTACGGGCAACAACATTTCCTGAAGCTCATCAGATACATACAGTGTAATCCGGCTATCAAGGGAATGTCCCAGAAGCCCGGATTTGCGTGCCGGCTCAATGGCCCTGGTCACCTCAGCCCGCAAATCCAGCACCAGATTCCACAAATTCTTTTCCTCCTCAGTTAAGAGGTCTTTAAAATCTGGCCTGAAACTTAAGGCAAATACAGTTTTAGCCTCTTTTTTCAGAACCTCTGGCAAATGTTGATAAACTTCTTCAGCAGTAAAACTCAAAATCGGAGCCATATCCTGCAAAAGGAGAAGAAGAATCTGGTAAAGGGCTGTTTGAGCTGACCTTCTCTCCAGACTTTTAGCGCCAGAGACATAAAGCCTGTCCTTTAAGATATCCAGATAAAATGCGGACAGGTCTGTAACACAAAGATTATGCAACGTATGAAATACCCTGTGAAACTCAAAGTCATTATAGGCCTTTTGCATACGGTTGTGCCGGGTATAAACCAGGTGTAAGGCAAAACGGTCCAGAGGCAAAAGATCGTTATTTGCAACTGCGTCTCTTTGTAGATCAAAATCAGTTAAATTACCCAGGATAAAGCGGCAGGTATTACGAATCCTGCGGTAAGCATCTACAAGTCTTTTGAGAATTTCATCTGAAATGCGCAGGTCTTCCTGATAATTTTCCGAGGCAACCCATATACGCAAAATTTCCGCGCCATATTTGTCAATAATCTCCTGGGGAGCAATAACATTGCCAATGGACTTGGACATCTTGCGGCCCTGGCCGTCAACCACAAAACCGTGAGTCAGCACAGCCCTGTAAGGAGGCACGTCTCTGGTGCCAATACTGGCCAGGAGTGAAGAGTGGAACCAGCCCCGATGCTGATCAGTGCCCTCCAGATAGAGATCTGCCGGGAAACGGCATTCCTCACGTCCTTCTAAAACAGCCGCAAAGCTTGTGCCTGAATCAAACCATACATCCAGGATGTCGTCTTCTTTTGTAAAGTCTTTGCTACCACAATGAGGGCAGGTAAGATCCGCAGGTTTTAATTCATCTACCTCTGCCTCAAACCAATAATCTGCCCCGCGCTCATGCGTGGCAAATTTTTCCACCACAGACTGGACCCAATCCGGATCATGCCAGGCTTCTCCACAGTTTTTACAAAGCAGGGCAATGATGGGCACGCCCCACATCCTCTGCCTGGAAATACACCAATCTGGCCGATGCTCAACCATATTATAAATCCTGTCCCGACCCCAGGCAGGGATCCATTTCACATCCTCATCTATGGCTTTCAGGGCTTTTTGACGCAAATTATTCTCATCCATAGAGATAAACCACTGGGTAGTGGCCCTGAAAATGACTGGTTTTTTACAACGCCAGCAATGAGGATAAGAATGGGTGATGTTTTCCTGAGCCAGAAGATTACCCACTTCCTTTAGTTTATTGATAACTTCCGGGTTTGCCTCAAAAACAGTAAGCCCGGCAAAAAACTCTACTGAATTCAAAAATCTGCCTTCATCATCCAGAGGTGAAAGTACATCCAGCCCATATTTCAGGCCTGTTTCATAGTCTTCCCTACCATGCCCGGGGGCCGTATGCACACAACCTGTACCCGTATCAAGAGTGACATAATCGGCCAGAACCAGAGGAGAAGGTCGATCATAAAAAGGATGCCTGGCCTTCAGACCCTCCAGATCAGCGCCTTTTACCTTAGCTATAACTTCTGCACTTTCCCAGCCAAATCTCTCTTTATTTTCCGGCAGCAGGTACTCGGCCAATATATAGCCATCACCATTTACATTGACTACAACATAATCAAAATCAGGATGCAAGGCCACAGCCATATTATCCGGGATAGTCCAGGGCGTGGTAGTCCAGATGACCACAAAAAAATCACCCGTAATCCCTGGAAATCTCTCTTTTACTCCGGGATCAGGCAGAGGAAAACGAACATAAATTGAAGGAGATGTATGATCATAGTATTCCACTTCAGCCTCAGCCAGGGCTGTCATACAGGAGATACACCAGTAAATGGGCTTTTTGGCCCTTTTAACTGCGCCTCTGGCCATAAACCGGCCCAGTTCGCGAGCTGTGGCTGCCTCATAATCTGGAGTCATGGTCAGATAAGGTTTGTCCCACACGCCCAGCACGCCTAACCGCTTAAATTCCTTGCGTTGAATATCTAAAAACTTCCTCGCATATTCCCTGCATTTCTGGCGGATCTCAAGCACGGGCAACTCTTTTTTCTTCCCGCCCAGGGTCTGCTCAACTTTCAGTTCAATGGGCAAGCCGTGACAATCCCATCCAGGCACATATTCGGCCCTGTAACCCTGCATGTTTTTGGATTTGACAATAATATCCTTTAAAATCTTGTTCATGGCCGTGCCCAGGTGGATGTGTCCGTTGGCATAGGGAGGGCCATCATGCAAAACATAGCGCTGCTTATCCTGGTTGGCCTGAATCATGGCTTGATAAGCATTTATCTCTTCCCAGAATTTGAGCATTCTGGGTTCATTTTTGGTCAAATTGGCACGCATGGGGAACTTTGTTCTGGGCAGGTTGAGAGTCTTTTTATAATCAACCATGGGTCAAGCTACCTCCTGATTTATAGGAATTAAGGGGTAAGTGACTCAACTTTCGGAGTTCCGAAAGTTGAGAAATCCGAAATTCGAATATCGAAATCCGAAACAGATTCGAATTTTCTAATGTTCAAATGACCAAAAGAAGGTTGATCTAGACAATTTTTGGCGATTAATGCCTTTAGTTAGATCGTTTCCGGAAAATGGAATATCTTTTCGAGATTGTTTTGTAACCTACTGAAAAAATTGAACATTTTTGGCAACTCAGAAAGTTGAGTTAGGAAGCTTAAAAAGTTGAGAAACCAGGAAAATCAGGAGTGGATATGAAAGAAAAAATTTTACATTGTCAGGGACTGCCCTGTCCGCAGCCAGTTTTAAAGTGCAAACAGGCCATAGAAGAAGAAAGACCGGAAAAGCTCATTGTCTTTGTGGACAATGAGCCTGCTAAGGAAAATGTAACCAGATTTTTGGCTATCCGGAAATATAAGGTGGTATCCTGCACCCAAAAGGAACAGGAGTGGGAAATTATTGCTCAAGCAGAAGGACAAAAAACAGAAGCAGAGACTTCTGAACAAACAAACAAACCTGCCCCCAAAACAACCCTGATTCCAAAAGATGACTTTAAAACCCTTGTTTTTATAAGCAGCGACAAAATTGGCGCTGGTGACGACAATCTGGGGTATAAATTGATGCTTAATTTCCTGGCCACGCTACCGGAAATGGAAAATTTGTGGCGGATTATTCTGGTCAACGGAGGGGTAAAACTGGCAATCCAGGACAGCCCTGGCCTACCATCTTTACAACAACTGGAACAGTCTGGCGTTTCAATTCTGGTTTGTGGAACATGTCTTGATTTTTTTCAGCTCCTGGAGCAAAAGAGGGTCGGACAGACCACAAATATGCTTGATGTGGTCACCAGTTTGCAACTGGCGGATAAAGTCATTACCATTTAATAAAAACTTTAAGTGAGCTAGAATTTAATGCCTGAAGAAACTATTAAAATTGGCCAGATTTCTTATTTAAATATCTGGCCAATTTTTTACTATCTAAAAGAACTTCCTTATAAAGATAAAATCCGTTATATCCCTGGACATCCTTCCTGGTTGAACCGGATTTTACAAAAAAAAGAACTAGACCTTTCCCCGTCCTCATCATTTGAGTATCTGGCTTTTGCTGAACAATATAAATTATTACCCAATTTAAGTATCAGCGCCAGAAAAGAAGTGCAAAGCGTCATTTTCTGCTCACCTGTAACACTTAAAGATCTTCCAGTTTATTTACAAAAAGAAAAAGAAGTTTTTTTAACTCAGGCCTCAGCTACATCTGTAGCCCTCTTAAAAGTTTTATGGTCCTTTGCCTGGCGCTTGCCTCAACCTCAGTGGCGGACAATTTCCCCTGGCACAGGGTTACACACAGGCAAACCATTTTTAGAAATAGGAGATAAGGCCCTGGAAATATATCTCAATCCTCCTCCGGGATGGGTGATTATTGATCTGGCCCGGGCCTGGTATGAATTTACCAATCTTCCTTTTGTCTTTGCTGTCTGGATTGTCAATCAAGACTTGAGTAAGGAGCAAAAAAGGATCGTTGATTTATTGTGTGAAGAACTTGCCGCGATAAAGCAGAAAATCAGCTCCAACTTGAGGCAATTAGCTTCTTTTTATCCGAAACAAAATTTTAGCGAAGAACAAATAGTTAATTACTGGCTCCTGATGGATTATGACCTGGAGCCCCCGCACATGGCCAGTCTGGCTCTGTTTGGACAATACTTAACTAGGCTGGGAATGATTTCAGGTACCCCGGTCCTGAACTGGATGAGTTAAAAACTCAACTTTCGGAGTTCCGAAAGTTGAGAAATTCGAATATCGAAATCCGAAACAAATCCGAATTTTTTAATGTTCAAATGACCAAAACACGGTTGATTTAGTCAATTTTTGGCGATTAATAGTTGTTTAGATCGTTTCCTGAAAATGGAATATTTTCTCAATCCTATTTTATAATTTACTGAAAAAATTAAACATTTTTTTAACTCAGAAAGTTGAGTTAAAAATTTATGGTTCCATATCTTTAATGGCCCCTTCTTTGCCAATAACAGCCAGGATATGTTCTCTGGTTAAAACAGTGTTTGCTTTAGGAACAAATTCAAACTCTGCCTCACCAGCTTTTTTAATGGCTACCACCTGAATACCATACTTATTGGTCAGGTCCAATTCTCGCAGGGTCTTGCCAGCCCATGCTGACACCTTTAATTCCTGTAAAACTATTCCTTTGCCCAGGGGCAAATAGTCTATAAGTCCTGGTATAACCAGTTCCCTGGCCAATTGCTCAGCAGCAAAGCGCTCCGGGAAAACAACATGGTCAACTCCAACTTTTTTTAACACCTTTTCGTGATCAGCGCTTACAGCCTTACACCATACATTTTCTGCTCCCAACTCTTTTAAATGCAGGGCAATCAAAATACTGGCTTCCATAGAATGACCAACACTAATGATCACGTGCGAAAGTTCTGCCAGGCCTAATTGGGTAAGGGCTGCCTTGTCTGTAGCATCAGCTTGATAGACCTGAGTCAACACGTCCTGTGCCCGTTTGATCTTTTCCGGATCACTATCAATACCCACTACTGTATGACCAAGATCAGTGAGTGATTGGCCAAGAAAATAACCAAACTTCCCCAAACCAATTATACCTATCTCATATTTAGCCACACGACACTCCTTAAGAAAGTATGAAGTATGAAGGATGAAGGATGAAATAAAAAAGTGGAAGAAGAAAATATGAGAATAAAAACAGAAAGGCTGAAGGGTAAAGAAAAAGTATTTTTTCTTTCTTCATCCTTCCTCCTTCATCCTTCATACTTCATCCTTCATCCTTTAAATAATATGTTTACCCAATAAGCAAAGAATTCTCTGGCCAGGAAAAACGTTCTCTGGTCTGCCAGCTCTGGAGTAGAGTCAAGAAAAGTATTGGGCCAAGACGACCCACAAACATAAGGAAAATTATAATCCATTTACCCCAAAAAGTTAATTTTGGAGTGAGACCAGTGGATAAACCTACTGTCCCAAAAGCAGAAACAACTTCAAAAAGAATTTCCAGAAACTGGCCTTTTGCCTCTGGATGTGGCAGGTCGCCTCCTTCACTGATTAAAAGAAATAAGGTGGAGATAAAGACTAAAACCACAGCAAAGATTATAAGGGTAATAACCTTATTCAAACTTTTTTCATCCAGAGCAAATTTACCAATCACGCATTGTTTGCGGCCCAGAATATTTGATGCTGCCAGGGCTATAAGCCCACGAAAGGTGGTCGTCTTTATTCCGCCGGCACATGATCCAGGGGAGCCACCAATGAACATAAGCAAAATCATAACCAGCAGAGAAATATTTGTCATTTGCCCAACATCAAGAGTATTAAATCCAGCAGTGCGGCAGGTTACAGACTGAAAAAGTGAAGTTAAAATATATTCATTAATATCTAATCCACCATTATGAGCTAAAAATTCTGCCAGAAAAATGGCAACCCAACCAAATAAAATCAAAAAAGCTGTAGTGCTTAAAACCACCCTGCTCTGCCAGCTTATTTTATATCTAAGTTGCTCCGGCTTATTTATGGTTGAAAATGCCAGGTTCAATTCCATCAACACGGCAAAGCCCAGTCCACCCAGGATAATTAAAACCATAAACACCAGATTCACTGCCCATGAAGAGCGCCATTCCATCAGGCTCTGGCTAAAAAGAGAAAATCCAGCATTACAAAAGGCAGAAACAGAATGAAAAATTGCTGAAAAGGGAGAAAAAGAAGAAGGATCAAGCAAATACAGGCTGAAACTTCCCAGGGTCTCAATTATTAATACACTCACTATTAGTTGCTGCAGAAATTTTCCCAGATGAAAACTGGGATCATGAAGCAGGGATTGGCCTACAGCAATTCTGTCAGTAATGGTTATTTTCCTGCGCCAGAGATAAAAGACCAGGCTGGTATAAGTCATTATCCCCAATCCGCCCAACTGCATAAGAACCAGAATAACACTCTGACCAAAGCGAGAAAAAAAAGAACCTGTATCTACAACAACAAGACCTGTAACGCAGGTGGCTGAAGTAGCCGTAAACAGCGCATCAAGCCAGCTTATTGGTCCCTTAGCAAGACTCACAGGATGATGTAAAAATGCTGCCCCTAAAAAAATGGTTAAAGCAAAAAAATAAACAGGTAAGGAAAAAGGGGTTAATAAATGTTTTCGCATGGTTGAGAGAGGTAATTATTCAACCTTAAAATGTCAAAACAATTTTGACCAAAAAAAAGCCCGCCACAAGGCGGGCAAGGAAACGAATATTAGCGATAGCAGCGGTAGCGTTGGTTTCTTTATCCGATACTATTAACCAGCTTGCTCAACCGTGAAATTTTCCTGGCTGCTGTGCGCCAATGAATCACCTTTTTTTGAGCCGCGCGATCCAGTACGGAAGTAGCTGTACGCAAAGCTTCTGCCGCCTTTCCCGCATCTTTTTGTTCGGCTGCCAGACGAACTGCTTTGATTACATTTTTAACCCTTGTCTTTACAGACCTATTACGCGCACGACGTTTCAAGCTTTGCCGATGCCTTTTAAGAGCTGATTTGTGATTGGCCAAGATTTAACCCTCCTAAAAAATTAACTAATTATAGTTGATTATATAACTCAACTTTCTGAGTTCGTTAAGTTGCTGATATTACAACTGTTTTAGAAAGCACGTTTTCTGACATGCATTACAAACGGTTTGGGTAACACGTCTT
>OFDG01000146.1_pt1 | contig 10080 bp, 6 predicted proteins | sample 1520381 | NCBI WGS metagenome assembly OFDG01 (sample SAMEA3696446, study PRJEB22514) | metagenome | biome: water; feature: marine; material: hydrothermal vent | place: Pacific Ocean | collected 2014-08-12 | depth 1521 m | reverse complement strand
TATCGCTGTTCGCCTGTCCCCGCACGGAAAAATTTACTTTTTGCAGGCGACTCAGTAAACGTCGAAAAGCCAAAATTATTTTTGAAAACAGGAGGGAAAAATGGAACTCAAAGAGCAAATTCTTGAGCTTGCTAAACAGGCTAAAGAGGCCAGCAGAAAACTTTCTTTTGCCTCAGGAGAGGCCAAAAATAAAGCACTTTATTTGCTGGCAGACCTTTTAAAAGAAAAAAAACGGGAAATTATTCTGGCCAATGAAAAAGATATTGCAAAGGCACAGGAAATGGGCCTTGATGCAGCGCGCATTGATCGCTTAAAAATTACCGATAAGACTATCGCCAGCATGGCCCAGGCTTGTATTGAGGTGGCTGGCATGTCAGATCCTGTAGGCGAGATCGAGGAAATGAAAAAAAGACCCAACGGCCTTATGGTTGGACGGATGCGCATTCCATTGGGAGTGGTAGCCATTATCTATGAATCCAGGCCCAATGTAACCATTGATGCTGCTATTTTATGCCTCAAAGCTGGCAATGCAGTGATTTTAAGGGGGGGATCTGAAGCCTTTCATTCCAATCGCGTTTTAGCCGGGCTTATTTCTCAATCCTTAAAAGAAGCTGGTCTTCCTGAGGACGGTGTTGTGTTATTGCCCACAACTGATCGGGAAGCAGTCAGGATTATGCTCAAGCTGGATGAGTTTATAGATGTGGTTATACCACGCGGGGGAGAAGGGCTTATTCGTGCAGTTGTGGAAGAAGCAACCATGCCCGTGCTTAAACATTACAAAGGGGTCTGTCATATTTATGTGCATAAAGATGCTGATCTTGCTATGGCCCTGGATATTGTTTTTAACGCCAAAGTACAGCGGCCAGGAGTATGCAATGCCCTGGAATGTTTGCTGGTACACAGGGATATAGCAACAGAGTTTTTACCTCAAGTGGCAGAAAAGCTTGGTACGGCAGGCGTTCAATTCCATGCCTGTGCTGAAGCCATAAATTATCTGAAAAAAAATGCAGTTCCAGCTACAGAAGAAGATTGGGGACAGGAGTATCTGTCTCTGGATCTGGCGGTGAAAGTGGTTGACTCTCAAGCAGAGGCTCAGGAACATATTGCCCGCTATGGATCAAATCACTCTGAAGCCATTTTGACCAGAGATTATCAGCGGGCCATGAAATTTATCCAGGAAGTGGATGCGTCTGCTGTGTTTGTCAATGCCTCAACCAGATTTAATGATGGTGGACAGTTTGGCCTGGGCGCGGAAATTGGTATCTCTACGTCCAAATTGCATGCGTATGGCCCGATGGGTATTAAAGAGTTGACCAGTCAGAAATTTGTGGTTTTTGGAGAAGGCCAGGTGAGGAATTAGGTGAGGGGTAAGGGTTAAGGGTTAAGGGTTAAGGGGTAAGGGGTAAGGGATGTTGAACTTCGAACCAAAAACTTACACATGAGCCAGACAGCCAAATTAGCCAATCGTTATCTGCGTTGGAAGGTCAAATACGGTCACTTTTTGCCATTGATTTTGGGGGGCATTTCTCTTTATTGTATTTTCTGGTTTGGGATCTTAATTTACTGGCACGTTGAAGGGTGGCCTTTCTGGGACAGCGTGTATCAGGTAATTATTACCCTTTCCACAGTTGGTTTTATGGAGGTGCATCCTCTGGGGGAAAGGGGCCGTATTTTGACTTCTTTGCTTATTTTTCTTGGTGTAGGTAATTTTGCTTTTTTGATGGGAGCTTTTAGTCAACTTCTGGTCGAAGGACATTTTCAGGATTTATTGGGAAAACGCAAGATGCAGAAAATTATAGAAAAGCTGGAAAATCATTTTATAATTTGCGGTTTTGGACGTATTGGCTCTGTTGTGGCCAGAGAGATTTTAAAGGAAGGGTTGCCAGTAGTGGTTATTGAACAGGATGAACAGATTGTACAGCAGTTGCAGGTAGAAGGGATTTTGCACATTCATGGTGATGCCACATCAGACCAGGTTTTACTTTCAGCCAACTTAAAAAAGGCCAGAGCATTGATTACTACATTGAACAAGGAAGCACAAAATGTATATGTTACTCTGACTGCCAGACAACTTATGCCTCATTTGCAAATTATTGCCCGTGCTGAACATGAAAGCTCCATGCAAAAGCTGGAATTTGCTGGCGCTGACAGGGTGTTGACTCCTCATATTATTGGGGGCAGGCGTATGGCCCAGGTTGTGCTCAGGCCAACTGTTACTGATTTTCTGGAACTGGCCTTGCTGGAGAAAAATCTTGACCTGCAAATGGAAGAGCTTGAGATAGGCGAGAATTCTGAACTGGTTGGCAAAGACCTTATTCAATCGGAAATCAGGCCCAGGTTTAACCTGATTATTATTGCCATTAAAAAGGCTTCAGGAGATATGATTTTTAATCCCCAGCCAAAAACCGTTCTTGATGCCGGGGATACTCTGGTGGCTGTAGGCAAAAAAAATAGTTTCAGGCAGTTGCAGGAGATTTTATAATGTCATCTGTGCCTCTGAAAATTCGGGAAAAGGTTAAAAAATTACGCGAGGAGATTTCCTATCACGATTACCGCTATTATGTCCTGGATGATCCTGTCATTTCCGATCCAGAATATGATAGGTTGTTTAACGAGCTAAAAAAACTGGAAGAGAAGTATCCAGAACTTGATGACCCCAATTCACCAACTAAAAGAGTAGGGGGAACTGCTTTAACAGAATTTAAACCACGGGCGCATTCCATGCCCATGTACAGCCTGGACAATGGTTTTTCCATTGCAGACTGGGAAGAATTTTTAGGTAAAATCAAAAGGATTGATCCAGATGCCATAGCATCAGGTTTCTGGGTTGAGCCTAAAATGGATGGCCTGGCTGTGGAAGTAATTTACGAGCAGGGCCAATTTAAGGCAGCAGCTACGCGTGGTGACGATCTGATTGGCGAAGACATAACAGCTAATATGCGGACCATAAGAAATTTACCTTTAACTCTTATGAGTGATGATCCCCCACCATACCTGGAAGTACGCGGTGAGGTAATTATTTTCAAAAAGGACTTTGAAAAGTTAAATGCAGAGCAGTTAAAAAAGGAAGACAAAGTTTTTGCCAATCCCAGAAATGCGGCTGCCGGGTCTTTGCGGCAACTTGATCCTAAAATTACAGCCAGAAGACCTCTTAAATTTTTTGCTTATGGCATTGGGCAGGTACGCTTTAAAAATAAGCCCGCATGGACAACACAGGAGGAAGTTGTTATCGGGCTGAAATCTCTGGGCATAGCCACTGCTCCAGAAGGGAAACTCTGTCTCCAGCCTGATGATGTTGCCAGATATTACCAGAAGATCCTGGAGAAAAGAAATAACCTGCCTTTTGAACTGGATGGGATTGTAATCAAGATAAATGATCTGGCCATGCAGGAAAAGCTGGGCGCAACTGCCAGAGCGCCTCGCTGGGCCCTGGCTTTGAAATTTCCAGCACATCAGGGAGAAACCAGGCTTCTGGATATTATTGTCCAGGTTGGTCGCACAGGGGTTTTAACTCCTGTGGCCATTCTGGAACCAATTACATTAAGCGGAGCACGGGTTTCCAGGGCTACTTTGCACAATGAGAATGAAATTCAGGCCAAAGATTTGAGAATCGGGGATATAGTTGTTGTGCAAAGAGCCGGAGATGTAATTCCAGAAGTGGTCAGACCTGTGAAGGAGAAGAGAACTGGTAATGAGAAGGAGTTTCATTTTCCGCGTACCTGTCCAGCCTGTAATTCTTCTGTAGCCAGAATAGGTGATGAGGTGGCCTGGCGGTGTTTGAATATTTCCTGTCCAGCCAGACTGGAACAGGGACTTATTCATTTTGTGTCTAAAACAGGTCTGGACATAGAGGGGCTGGGCAAAAGATGGATACAGGTTCTGGTTCGCAAAGGACTTGTTAAATCACCAGTTGACCTTTTTCGTTTAAAAAAACAGGATCTCCTGCCCCTGGAACGTATGGGGGAGAAACTGGCGGAGAATATGCTTGGATCCATTGAACAGGCCAGAAAAAATGCCAGTTTAAGAAAACTTATTTCTGCCCTGGGCATCCGTCTGGTTGGTGAACAGACTGCTCGTGTCCTGGCTGAAAATTATAAAGACCTTGATGAACTGGCAAAGGCTTCTGTGGAAGATTTACAGGAATTACCTGATATTGGCCCTGAAGTGGCAAGCTCTATTGTTCAATTTTTTCAAAATATAGCCAATACAGAGTTGTTAGAGGGATTTAAAGAGGTAGGTCTTTGGCCTGTGGAGAAGGAAGATGAGAAATTGGGAGAAGAAGAAAGTGAAAAGATAAGAAATCTGGAAGGTAAAAAATTTATTTTTACAGGTGGATTAAAATCCATGTCTCGCAGTGAAGCTAAAAAGAAAGTAGAGGAACTGGGAGGACGGGTAGTTAGTGCTGTCTCCCGCAATGTGGATTATGTTGTAGTTGGTGATAAACCAGGTAGTAAATTGGATAAGGCTAAAAGCCTTGGTTTGAATATTATTAATGAGGACGAGTTTTTGATTATGACTAGCTTAAAAGGAGGTTAAATAATGGCTACACAGGTAATCGTTATGGGCGCGAAAGGAAGGATGGGAGCAACTATTGCTTCTTTAGCCCAAAATGATGATGATTTTTGTTTGAAGGGGGTTGTGGAAAAGTCCGGTTATGAAGCTGGTCTGGAAAGTTTTGATTGTACAGTGGCCACTGATGTTGCTGATATTTTACCCAGATTCCCCAGGGCAGTTGTCATTGATTTTACTATTCCACAGGTCAGCCTGGATACGGCCAGAAAATGCCAGGAGTACGGTACAGCAGCAGTTATTGGTACCACTGGTTTCACTCCTGAACAACTACAGGAATTGCACGAGATTGCCAGGAGTACTAGACTTCTCTGGGCACCAAATATGAGCATAGGAGTTAATGTTTTACTTAAAGTTTTACCTGAACTTGTGCGTTTATTGGGAGACAAATATGATCTGGAAATTTCTGAAATTCATCACAAGCATAAAAAGGACGCACCTTCTGGCACGGCTTTGAAATTGGCCCAGGTCCTGGCCGGGGCCAGAGAGTTGAATTTAGATGATGTGGGTAAATTTTGTCGTGAGGGTATTATTGGAGAAAGGACCAAAGATGAGATAGGGGTGCAGACCTTGCGCGGGGGAGATGTTGTTGGTGATCATACTGTTTATTTTTTAGGGCCTGGAGAAAGGATTGAAGTCACTCATCGGGCTCATTCCAGAGAAACATTTGCGCAAGGAGCATTGCGTGCAGCCAGATGGCTTGCCAGACAGAAGCCGGGAAAACTTTATTCAATGGCGGATGTGTTAAATTCTTTTTAAGGATGAAGGCGGAAGGACGAACTTTAAGGATGAAGGCGGAAGGATGAAGGATGAAAGGAAAAAGGGGAAAAGAAGATCGTAGAAGAAGGTCAGAGAATAGAAACAGAAAGGGTGAAGGAGTAAAGAGGAAGCACTTTTTCATCCTTCATCTTTTATCCTTTATCCTTTTCGTTCTACTGTGCTCAGTATCTGCCCCTACATCTGGACTGGCGCAGAAGCTGGAGGTTTATAATTTAGTTTTAGATAATACCAATGCAACCTTAAAGGTGAGATTTGATTTAAAGATTGATGGATTTAATGCTATAAAAGAGGCTTTAGATAATGGTGAAGATCTGGGACTTGTTTGCAGGGCCACTATTGATATGCAAAGAAAATTTTTCTGGGACAGGTCATTGGTGTGCAGAAATTTTTTAAGTACCATGCGTAAAGATATGCTTAAAGGAGAATATGTCATTGATTTGCCAGGACAAACAGTCAGGTTTACTGAATTTTCAGCTCAAGGAGTCAATAAGTTATTTCAGAATATAGAGATTTCTCTTCTGCCCTGGTCAACAATCAAAAAAGGGCAGAACTATTCTTTAAAAGTTGAAGTGGCGCTAAAAACTCTGGAAATTCCAGAGTGGATAAAAAAGACGTTGTTTTTCTGGTCATGGGACTTGATAGAACCGGAATATTTTGAAATGGAGTTCAGATATTAGGAGTCGCCTGCTAAAAGATGCGCCTGCAAAAAAGTCCCTTTTTGCAGGCAATGTTGAATGTTGAATTATTATAATATGTTATAAGTTGATATTTTTGTTAAAAAGGTCAAATTTGAGATTTTGCAGTTACCTCATGTATCCCAATTCTTCTATTTCCATTAATCCAGCCAGCACCAGAGAGAGAAAAAGGCGGCAAAGAGAAATCCTTCTGGCTATTTTTGGCATAGGTTTAATAGCCCTTTTAACCTGGGTAGAACTTAAGTTTTTTGGAGTCAATTCATATCTTTTTCTTGCCTTTTTCAACCTCAATCTCATCCTCCTCTTGCTGGTACTTTTCCTGGTTGTCCGCAATGTCTTTAAACTACTCATTGAGCGCAGGCGCAAAGTTTTAGGGGCCAAACTTCGGACCAGGCTTGTACTGGTCTTTATTTCCCTCTCCATTATCCCTACTTTACTTATGTTTTTCATTGCAGTGCGCTTTGTCCAGACTTCTGTTGATTACTGGTTTAAGTCTCAGGTGGAAAACTCCATGCAGCAGGCCCTGGAAGTAGGGCAGGCATTTTATAACTCGGCTAAAAAAAGATTGGAAAAGACCACCCAGACAATGCTCAAGGAAATTCGTAAACGAGAGTTTTTGTGGGGTGGGAAAGGGATGGATAAATTTATTCTGCAAAAAAGAGATGAATACGGTCTCAGCCTCATCGGGGTTATTAATTCCAGATTGGATGAACAAAACTGGCATCCACAGCCAGAATGGGCAGAAAATTGGAATGAGATAAAAAAGAAAATTCCGTTTAAAGAACTTATGGACAAACCCAGATATTGGACTGCTATCTGGCCTGGCACGAAAGGGGACTTGATTGTAGGTATTTTGCCGGTAGATAAGGCTAAAACTGGTTTTTTAGTGGCAGGTGAAACTTTTGATGAGGGGTTGTTGCTTAAATTAGATGGTATTGTTCGAGGCATTGATGAATACAGGCATTTAAAATCATTAAAGTATCCCCTTAAGGCCGCTCTATATACTATTCTCGGCATTATGACCCTGCTTATTATTTTGGGGTCTATCTGGTTTGGTTTTAAATTGGCCCGTGAGATTTCAGCTCCGGTTCAGGCTCTGGCAGCCGGAACCCAGCGCATAGCCAGGGGAGACCTCAGTGTCCGTCTGGAAGATCAATCAGATGATGAGCTTGGGCTTCTGGTGCGCTCTTTTAATAATATGGCTGAAGATCTGGAAAAGAGTCAGGAGAGTTTGAGACAGGCCAATGCCCGCCTTGCTCAACAGAATATAGAACTTGAGGCCCGTGGACGGTATATGCAGGCGGTTCTGGATAATATCACTGCTGGAGTGATTTCTGTGGATAGGGAAGGTCGAATTAGCACAGTCAACAGGGCTGCTGAATTTATTTTGGGGATAGATGGTAAAAAAATTATTGGCAGGTCTCCTCTGGAACTGGTACAGGGAGAATATGGGCAGATGATCCGCGATGTTTTTGAACAATTGTCCAGTCTGCCTGGTTCCCAGTGGCAAAGACAGGTGGATGTGGAAGCTGGCGGCAGAGCGGTGAAATTGCTTGTCAACGCAGTCCTTTTGCGCACAGAAGATAAGCACCATTCAGGGATTGTGGCGGTATTTGAAGATATTACAGAACTGGAAAAGATGCAAAGACTGGCCGCGTGGAAGGAGGTAGCGCGCAGGATTGCCCATGAAATAAAAAATCCCTTAACTCCGATAAAGTTGTCTGCCCAGAGATTGGAAAAAAGATTTTCCACTCAGATTGAAGACGAGGTTTTTACTCAATGTACCAGACTAATTATCAGGCAGGTGGAGCATTTGCAGGGACTGGTGCAGGAATTTTCCGCGTTTGCCAAATTGCCTGAAATTCATCCAAGACTTGATTATCTGGCCCCATTATTAGAAGAAGTTATCAAAGATTTTGAGCACAGTTACCGCCATATCCAGTGGGAACTGGAGTTTTTATCTGAAATCCCAAATTTTAGATTTGATCGTGAGGCCATAAAAAGAGTGCTTATGAATTTGTTACTCAATGCTGCTGAAGTGTTAGTCAATATAGAAGATCCCAGGGTTCAGGTTCGAGTTATCTATGATAAACCTTTACAACGGGTGACTATTGAAGTTGCTGACAATGGGCCCGGTTTTACTCCTGAAGAGAGAAGCAGGATGTTTGAGCCCTATTATTCGCGTAAAAAAGGGGGAACCGGCCTGGGTCTGACCATAGTCAAGTCTATTGTTACTGATCATCACGGCTATGTGCGGGTTAAACCCAATAAGCCCAGGGGAAGTGTTTTTGTGGTTGAGTTGCCGGTTTGAAAGATCCGAAATCCGAATTTCGAAATCCGAAACCACAGCACCAACCGGGCATCTAAGCATGGCAAATTTCAAATCTTCGTATAAACAAGACCTTTGTTAGGTGCTCGGTTGGTGCTGGGCACGGCAAATTCGAATTTTTTAATGTTCAAATGACCAAAACACGGTTGATTAAGACGATTTTCTGGCGATTTAAGCCAATGTTGATCGTTTCCTGAAAACTGGATACTCTGACAATTCGGCTCTGTAATTGAGTGAAAATATTGAATATTTTTTTTAACTCAGAAAGTTGAGTTCACTTATTAAACAGAGCCAGATTATCATGAAAGATTCGCCTGTAAAAAGTCCCTTTTTACAGGCAATGTTGAATGATGAATGTTGAATGCTGAATTATTTCAAGTAGTTACAAGTTAATATTTTTGTTAAAAAATGCGAATTTTGACTTTTTACAGGGAAATCCATGAAAGTAAAGAAAAATAAATTTAAACAGATTTATTGGCATGTTAAAGAGTGGTTTGCTCTTCAGCCTGATTATCTTCAAATAACCATACTAATTATCATTGGAATTCTGACTGTTTTTCTTGCTGGTTTTTTTTATTCATCAATTCATGATGCCTACCTGGTATTTATTGATCCACCAGCATTGATTGATTATTCACATAATTATATATCCTTTCTTTTTTCGTTGATGATAATGTTGGTTGGTTTGGTTCTGGCAGGATATGTTATTTCAATTTTAACGAATTCTCTGGCCAATGTAATTGAAGATGTCAAAGCGGGCAATCTTCCTTTTTATGGGAAGGAGCATATTTTTATTGTTAATTATAATAACTTATTTCCGCAAATTTGTAAACAGTTTGATTTTATTGCACCATATTATAAGCTAGATACAATTGTTATTCTGGTTGATTCACATGAACTTGTCGAACGGATAAACGATTTTATAAATTGTACACAATTAAAAAATATTAAAATTCATGTCAGATTTGGCGATGTGTTAGAATATGAAACTTATAGGAAGCTATCAATTATGCAGATTAAATCTTTACTAATTTTACCTGATATAATGCAACATGATAATTTCTCAAAAGATAACAAAACTCTTAAAATTTTTCATACATTGATTCAAGAAAATGAATTTTTTGATTATATTACGAAGAAACAACAAGCAAAACAACCTGTGAAAGCCCTGGCTATAACTAGAGGCACGCCATTTATAAATGAATTGATTGCTAATCGTTCAAATAGTCTCATATTGTCCTTATCTCCAGATCATATATTTTCCTCACTTATAAGTATTTCAATAGTTGATCTTAATTTTTATTATTTATGGGATCGTTTGTTATCAGTTGAGGATTATAATATTATTTTTATTGATCCAGCTACAGTTTTACCAGAGAATGTGAAGAATTTTGATGAAATAATTTTTCTGCAGGAGCATGGCATTACATTGGGATTTTGTCGTTTTAGGGATGGTGTATTTTCAATAAATTTAGCTCCAATACATGAGAGTTTAAAGGATGAGGATTGGTTAATTGTGCTGGCAAAAGATAAAAAAAATATCAGGTTTTCATCTAGTAAAAGTGATGTAAAAAGTTTTGATTTTACCTATTTTATTCCTCAACCTTCTGAGATTTTTGTCATGAATATATGTATAATAGGAGATTATAACAAAATTGATGTTACTGCATTTTTAGATATAAATAAATCTATTTTAAGTATTGAGAA
>OFDG01000145.1_pt1 | contig 10150 bp, 8 predicted proteins | sample 1520381 | NCBI WGS metagenome assembly OFDG01 (sample SAMEA3696446, study PRJEB22514) | metagenome | biome: water; feature: marine; material: hydrothermal vent | place: Pacific Ocean | collected 2014-08-12 | depth 1521 m | reverse complement strand
TTAATTTAAAAGATAATAATAATTTAGATATTTTAATTTTATCGGGCAAATATGGATTAATTAATTCAAATGATATAATAGATTATTACGATGAAGTAATGACACCTAAAAGAGCAAAAGAATTACAAAATCAAGTAATTACAAAATTAAAACAAGAGTTAAAGAATAATAATTATGATGAAATATTTATAACAATGGGAAAAACCTATGAATTGGCACTAGGGGATGAAGGAAAAGAGATATTAAAAAAACAGGGAGCTATAATTGGGAATGGTATGATAGGGGAAAGATTATCACAACTTAAAAATTGGCTTATTTCTATAACTAAACAATAAAATAAAAAAGAGGGATAGTTATCACAATATCATTAAATAAATTTTGGGAAGGTATTGAATCAATATTGGGATATAAATTCAATGAAGAGCAAAAAAATAGCGTAAATCACACCAACAATCCCTTATGGATAGTAGCAGGTCCGGGCTCTGGCAAAACTGAGGTATTAGTAGTTAGAACACTAAAATTAATATTTGTAGAGGGAGTTAATCCTAAATCAATAATATTAACCACATTTACAAAAAAAGCATCTCAAAATCTATTTGATAGAATTATAAATTATTCAAATAAATTATATAATATATACCCAGAGTTAAAAGCTCATTCCATAGATATCCACAGTTTAAGAGTTGGCACACTTCATAGTTTATGTAATGATATAATGAAAGAATACAAATATATAGAATATGAAAATTACAAACTAATGAATGAAACGGAAAATTATTTATTTGTATATAATTACTGCCCTATTGCGAAATACGGGAAACGAGATGAATATAAAAAGGTATGGACTAAATTTAGATATATGGTAAGTAGATATGATAATGACATAGGAAAACGAATTATTGAATATAAAAATAAAGCTCGACTAACCAGTGCAACCATTACACTATTTAACAGAATTATAGAGGATAAAATTAATATTGATAAATTGAAAAATGGCAAAATCCACCATAAAAAATTAGCAACAGAATACGAAAAATATTTGGAAAAATTAGAGGAATTTAAATTATGCACATTTTCAACAATTCAATTAAAATTTATTGATTTTCTAAATTCAGAGGAAGGGGACTTATTTTTAAAAGGAACTGGATACAATCCACCAATAAAATATATTATGGTAGATGAATATCAAGATACAAACCCAATTCAAGAGGAAATATATTTTAAAATAGCAAAACATATTGAAAATAATAATTTATGTGTTGTTGGCGATGATGACCAAGCCATGTATAGATTTAGGGGCGGAACAGTAGAATGTATGGTTAATTTTGATAAAACCTGTGTAGAAAAATTTAATATTCCCATAAATAAAATTACCAAAATATTTTTAAAATCAAATTATCGTTCCCACCCAGACATTGTAAAATATTATGATGACTATATCAATTCATATAAATATACAAAACAGGTGGAAATGGAAAGTGCCAGAGTAAAAGATAAACCTTCATTAGTTCCAAAAAAGGAAATAGATAAAGAAATAAAACAAAATTATTTAGCCGTAAATTACATTGAAAAAGAAAATGATGATAAATTAGCCGAAGAGGTTGCAAATACCATAAAATATTTTAAAAATAATGATATTATTGAGGATTACTCCCAATGTGCCATATTAATAAAAAGCACAAGGGAAATTGATTATAACGGCGATAATTCATTTATTGGACATATTAGGCAAAAATTATTGAACAATGGGATTGATATATATAACCCACGGTCAAAGAACTTTTTAAATCAAGAAGAAATAAAATTAGCATTGGGGGCTTTTATATCTATTATTGATTATGATTTAGATGTTTTGGAAAATAAATTAAGGTCTCAACCTATCAGCGATGAAGTTGTAAAATGGTATGAAGAATACAATAAAAATAAAGACAAATATCCAGAATTGAAAAATTATGTAGATAGTAGTGTGAAAAAATTAAAAACCATGGAGGAAGGTAGCTTTATAGGTCCTTCCATTGAAAATATACTTTATAAAATATATGCCTGTTCTCCATTTACCGAATGGCTAAATGACAAGGAAAAAAGTTATAGATTGGGCAAATTAACAAATCTATTTAATAGCTATTCTACAATACCAACGGAAAATTTAGTTAGTAAAGGAGCTCCCACAATTGACGAACATAACAAAGGTAAAATTGATATAAAATGGCTAATAGAATTTTACGGCTCATTGGTAGGGCACTTTTTGGGCGGTATTGATGATATTGAGGACGAGGAAATAACCATTCCAGAGGGAAAAGTTCCTATAATGACAGTGCATCAAGCAAAAGGTTTGGAATTCCCATTTGTATTTGTATATCTCCAAAAATGGAAAAATGAGGCAAATGATGGGGCAATATTAGAGCGTAAATTTGCAGACTATACGGATTTTAAGCGAATACCTACAATACCACGAACAAAAACATTTCAGGATATTATTAGATTTCATTATGTAGCATACTCTCGGGCTCAATATGGGCTTATACATTTGTGGAGCTCCGAGACAATATCCAAGAAAAACAACCATAAATTATACGGATTTATAAAAGAGCATCCAAATAATTTAAAAATATATATTAAAAATATATACGACAGGATACGGGAGGGGATATAACATGCTAAATTTAAATTCCTATAAATCTTTAAAAATAAAGAAAAAAGAAGAAACAGAAAAAATAAAGCAAAGATACAGCATAACCGCAGATATATTATCTTATCAAGTATGTAAAAGGCAGTATGGATTTAATACAATAAAAGGATTTTCTAGCACTCAAAAAACTCAGGCATGGCATGGTGATTTAATTCACCAAGTTTTAAGCATGCTCCATAGGAGATATTTACATAATGTAAAACTTACAAATAAAGGATTAACCAAAAATGACCCCATGCCAACAGATAAAGATGTTGAGGAATTATTTGATAAAGCTAATAACACTTTAAAATCAAGAGGCATAATACCAATTACCAAAGAAAATGATAAATTAATATCTAATTTATTGGAGCTCCTAAAAAAATTTAATAAAATTGAAGGAAAAAATCTTTATCCTAAAATTATTGACACAGAGGCACGATTACAGGCGGATATGGGGGATTATTTATTATATGGTGTAATAGATGTAGTGGTAAAAAATGATGATGGAGAATTTGAAATTTGGGATTATAAGGGAATGCTATTTCCACCGCAGGACAAAGACTGGGGAAGAGAAAAACTTAAAAAATATGAATATCAGATGCTTATTTACGGGGAGCTCCTTAAACAACAGACAGGGAAATATCCTTCAAAATGTGTTTTATATTTTGTAAATGAGCTTAATAGGATAAAATCACCAAATCCAAAACATATAATTGATTTTAAAGATGAAAATAATATTAAAAAAATAAAGGAAGCTATGGAAAACTTCTCAAATACTGTTAAAGAGATTGAAAAATGTAAAGAAAGTGGAATGTGGAATGTGGATAAACCAGCAGATAAAGATACATGTAAAATATGTGATTTACGATGGGGCTGTCCTGTTCGTAAAGAAGAGTATCCATTAAAACCGCTGTAAATTTAAATTAATAATAATTAAATTATATTATGGTATATATTATGAATAAAAATGATAGCAATAAGAATAACAAATTAAAATATTTTTTACCCGATTGGGAGGATAGATTAGACCCTAATTTTAATTTTATAACTGATGAATTTTCAGAGGGGCATAAAAAAGATTTATATGATAATGGAGTTTATGCCCATAATTTGTTTAAAGAAGTTCCCTATGAAGGTATTTTGTTTAGTTTGGCAGTATTTCAAAATAAAATTTCATTAAATAATAATGATAATGATAATGATAATGATAATGATAAAGAAATTTATAAAATACGAAATCATACCGATATAAAAAACTATTTAAAAATTTCTAAAAATTCAAATTTAGAGGTAATGGGAGATTGCGGGGCTTTTGGTTATGTAAATGAAAAAGAACCCCCAAAATTTTATTCCGTTGAAAATATTTCAAAATTATATCATAAGTTAAATTTTGACTATGGTGTAGCTCCCGACCATTTAGTAGTTGATAACATTACAATAAACGACGAAAACGGAAAGAAAAAAAGAATTCCACTTACTCAAAAAGATAAAGATAGTAGAATAGCTCTTACTTTGGAAAATGCCGAAAAGTTTTTAAAATTGCACAATAAAAAAGGATATAATTATATTCCAATGGGCACAGCACAAGGTTATGACTTAAAAACATATAGGAGCTCCGTTAAATCACTAATTGATATGGGATATACCTATATAGCGTTGGGAGCACTCATAAATTATAAAACAGATTTTATAATCGAAATATTAAAAGAGATACAACCGCTTTTAAATGAAAATAATGATAAGAATAAGAATAATAAGAATAATAATGACATTAAACTTCATCTTTTTGGAATTGCCAGAGTTGGAGCATTTAAAAAATTTTACGATTTAGGAGTAAGTAGTATGGATAGTGCCTCCTATTTTAGAAAGGCATGGTTAAAATCCAGTAAAAACTACATAACCGATGAAAACATAGGTTATCCTGCAATAAGAATACCACAATCCACAAATAAAAATATGATTAAAAAGGTAATAGATAAATCAAAATATCCCATTGAAAAAATAAAAAAGATGGAACAAAAATCATTAGATGCACTATTAAAATATGAAAAAGGGGAGCTCCCTTTAAATGAAACAATTGATATAATTATGGAATATGATAATATATTTGTTCGGAGCTCCAAGGACAATAATCTTAAAGAAAAATATTATAGATTATTGAAAGATAAACCATGGGAAAAATGCCAATGCCCGATATGTAAAAAGTTAGGAATTCAAGTTGTAATATTTAGGGGCACCAATAGAAATAAACGAAGAGGTTTTCATAATATTTGGTCATTAAGGAAAATGATGAATAAGGAGTTAAGGAATAATGATAAATAGGAGCTCCATCAAAATGGATAATAATATAGATAATAATATATAAACAAACAATTATAAAATAATCTAAATAAATATTAATAATATTAATAATATTATTAATTTAAAAGGGATTATTATGGTAAAACTCATAAATAAGAAAATAATGGACATAGAACCTTTAAAAGATGCTATACTAATAGAAGGATTACCGGGAATTGGGCATGTTGGATTGATAACAGCAGAACATATTATTCATGAATTCAAAGGCGAGAAATTCATGGAATTATATTGCGACGATTTTCCGCCTCAGGTGTTGGTAAATCCTGATGGGACGGTAAGTCCCATGAGTATTGAATTTTATGTAATAAAAGAACCTATGCCAATGATTGTAGTTGTAGGGAATACTCAGGCACTTTCCCCTGCTGGACAATACCAATTATCTCAAAAAATGGTTGAAATTGGAGTAAATTATGGAGCTACGATGACATATACAATAGGTGGATTTGGAACAGGAACACTAAATGAGGAGCTCCCAAAAGTGTTTGTAGCTTCCACATCAAAAGAATTGTCTGATAAAATACAAGAGTTGGGGGCTGAATTTAGACAAGATGGCGGTGGAATTATTGGTGCGGCTGGTTTGATGCTAACATTCTCAAAATTAAATGGAATTGATGCCGTCTGTCTTATGGGAGAAACTCCGGGATATTTAGTAGATCCAAAATCTGCAAGACAGGTATTGGAATTATTATCAAAAATCATTGGATTTGAAATAGATGTAAAAGAATTAGAAGAAAGAGCAAAAGAAATGGAAAAATTCTTAGAAAAAATTAAAAAATTTGAAGAAGAATCCACTCGTCAGCAAGCAAGACCACCAAGCGAAGATGATTTAAGGTATATCGGATAATTATATCCGATATTTATTAATTTTATTGTTGGAGTTATTAATGATATTATTATTTTTATTATTTTTATCTTTGTTATTATTGGTATTATTTATTTTAATTTTATTATATCGGGTTTTTCCGTTGAGAGTTTTAAATATAAGCCCCTGTTCTTTAAGATATTTCACGACTTGATTTTTTAACTCATTATCCCGTGATACAATACCATGAGGATAAACAAAAACAGTGTTTTCAATATTAATTCTTGGGTGATTTAATTCAAGTTCTACTTCATCCAAAAGACATTTTTTTAAATGGTTTGTGGTTTTCGTTAAATTTAACAACACAGGAGGTAAATATGGCGTAGATTTATTTTTTGGAATTCTCCATGTCGTGCCATAATAGGTAATATAATCTGGATTTAACAATATTATAACTTCGCCATGTATCTCCAACACAATAGACCACGAAAAAATACCTCTTGTAAAACCCAATAACCTGCCCAAATATGTTGTTTTCGGGTTGTTGTATCCTATTTTTAAAGTTCTCCCTACAATTCTTGAAAGAGCCTCTTTGGTATTAATATCCTTTGGATTTGTCGGCAGTGAAGTTTTTGGAAGAATATTTAACGGAACACATTTTTCTGGTTTAATTATATGTAGGGCATTTAATGGATAAAAATAATAATGATTTTTTTTATTTAACATCAGAGCTCCTTCGAGCAATCCATTGAAATCACATTTTATAATTTTTCCTTTATATGTATTAAAGGACTTATTTAGTGTAAATTCTGCATAAGTATCTTTTTTTAAGGCATATTTTGGTTTCAAATAAACACCTTTTTTGTAAATTAAATTTAAATTATATGCGTATTCAAATTATATATAAATAAATTATAATTATACCTTTAAAGGACAGGCTTTTCTCAATTGATATAAAATTAATATAAAAATAATGAAAATAATTAAGAAATAATAAATTAATTATTCAAATAATTCACATAATTTTATTTGGTGTGGTCCTAATTTACCACCATAGTTTCCTGCTGTAATTTTTTTAACTCCATCAATTTTTGTAGCTGCCAAAATTCCTACTTTTGTAGCTTCTTTAACTGCTTCCTCATCTACACCATCGATAACAATTTCATAAACTCCATTTACATCGGTTGGAATTTCTGAATCTTCAACGCTGTCTTTTAATGTTGGGCACATTTTTTGGTTTGTTGTAGCTGCCATGAAACTGTATTTTGGGTTTGTGTATCCTACTTTACTTCCTGATGCCACAATTCCACCGGGGAATGGGGTTATTGTTTTTTCTACGCCGTTTATCGCATCAATTGCCGCTTCTGCTGCTACTAATGCTGACGAGTTGCTATCAGCCATAATAAAGAAGTTTCCTCCTGCCACTCCTTTTTTAATTCCTAATTTACTTTCAATTTTGAAATCTCCTCCCATGATTGGAACGGAGTATATCACTTTACCCTCTACTTTTTCTTTTGTTTCGTATCCATCTCCAAAGAATTTCAATTTAAATCCTACTTTCAACTTCTCTGTTGCATCTTCTCCCATAGCATCAAATACTGCTGTTGTAGGTGCCGTTAATACGCACTGTCCTATTCTTTCTAATAATTGGTGTTCTAATTCTGATTTTTTAGGGTGGCAAATTTCAATAATATATCCAGGTCTTCCGTCTGGTGTTTCTGTTGCTGGAACATATTTTTCAATTCCTGCTTCGGCTGGACACATAATAACCGAACATCCAAATCCTGTTGCTTCTGTTGCTGCTATTTTAGCTAATTTTTCTGTTGCTGCTGTTATCAATACTCTTGAAACCCATATTGGAAATGCTTCTGCAAATGTATCTTCAATAAATACTCCATTTATTTCCATATTTTTGCCTCCTAATTTTTATTTTAATTTATATTAAATCGACAGACCTTTTACATTAAATCAGTAAGTAATAATACTTAATAATTCATTAGGTATCTAAATTTGATTTTAACCTGCTATAAGGCACATATTGTCGATTCACCATATTGCATATCTAATATTTATATTTAGATTTATATTAAGATTTAGATTTATATTAATATTTCTATTAATAATTTATTATACTCATATTAATAATTTATCATTTGATTTTTTTAGTTTTTTTAATCCGCGACATCTTTTGCACAGTCAATTACGGAATAACTTATTCTATGTTTATCCAATGTTTTTACCACTTTTTCAGTCATTTTACCTGTAATTAGGCATACTACATCACAGCCCCTATCACATGCCCCCACTATTCCTTCCAATACTGCAAATCTTATTTCTGGCATGATATTTAATTTTTCAGATACAACATGGGAGATAGTTCCCATAGTAGCGATAATTGAGTCCTTGTTAGCATCTAATACATTTTGTATTGCTTCATAATCTACATTTTTAGAACCTCCTTTAATTTTTGGAGGTATTTTTAATATTACAACTTTTCCTTTTTTTATTTCAATTATTCCCATTATATTTTCTATTGCTATATCTTCTCCTGCACACCCTCCTTCAACAACTTTTGCGGTGGATTCTGATTTAATTTCTTTTGATGCATACAAATGCCCTTTATTCATATATAGATAAACTTCGTCCCCTTCTTGTAAATCCTCATTAGCAATTGCTGGCCAAATGTCTTTATATCTATATATATCTTGATTTACATGGTTTAAATAACTTTTAAAGTCTGAAATCCATACTTTTAATGCTTTCATTCCATCCGCTGTGAGAACATACTCTCCACGCCCCCTTGATGTAATGAATCCTTTTTTTAGTAAATTTCTAATATGCTCTGATACACCCTGAACCGTTATGCCCAATACATCTGCAATTTCTTTCTGTTTTATGTGTGGTTGTTTTCTTACAATTTCGGATAATATTTGAAACTCTGTAATATTTCTTTTTTTAAAAAAATATTATTGACTCCAGAACGGGTTTAGCTTTTTACTCTGAGCTGCATGAATAAAAAAGAAATAATAATAAATCATCAATTTTAATACATAAAAAAGAAGGAGGTTTTATCTCTTTTTTTACAGACACACTTTTTTAAGACGGTATCGAACCATAAACAATAGCATCACCATTAAGTATTTTTGGTTCTCTTTCAGATTGCAAATTACTTTCGATTATTTTTAAGCAGTATTGTCTATGAAATGTTTGTGATTATTAAATCTAAAATAAAAAAGGTTCTCTTTCAGAATGTGTGGGTAACCAAATTTAAACATATCTCATGAGTTCCCCACTTTTTTGTAATATCTTAATTTTGAGATATTCAAAATCTTTATACCCATAACTTCTTTTAAATAGTGTTTTGATAGTATTATTTACACCTTCTGCTTTTCCATTTGATATAGGATAATCAAACCAATTTAGCATTTTATCGATTCTTTTTATAGTTATTCTTGCAAAGTTTTTAAGGGAATTTAATGATGTTTTATTAACAGTGTCAACCCAGTTTAAAATCATTCTTTTTGCTCTTTGCTTTGTCTTGTATGATGAGTCAAATATTTTTAAAAAAGACTCTTTTAATAAATATAATTCATATAGTTTTTCATTTTTTATTTTCAAATATTCTAAGTCTAATTTATTCGCTTTAGAGTGATTCTTTTTTCTCTTTAACAACACCCATCTATAGTTCTTTTTGACTTCTTTTCTATCTTCATCTGGTAGAGTTTTTTGATATTCTCTTCGTTGTTCTTCAATATATCGATTAAGTATTCTACTCAGGTGAAATTTATCGTATATTATCTTTGCTTTTGGAATTGCTTCTATTGTCGCTAACTCATATCCTTTCCATAAATCCATTGAAACTGCTTCTATACCATCAATTATTGATGAAATTGCTTTATATCCCTTAATTAAGCTCTTTTTGTTTCTATCTTTTTCCACCCAAAGCACTTTTCCACTGTCATAATTTGAAATGATAGTAGCATATTTATGACCTTTTCGGTATGCTGTTTCATCTACACATAATCTAGTTGCTAATGGAATATTATTTTTATATTTCTCAAACATCTCTGACAACCGTTCTCGGTCTATTCTATACACTGAACTGGCTGATAGTCCGAGAAGTTTAGAAGTGCTTTTGTTATCCAGTAATTCAGTATGTAATATGACACTTTTAGCGACAGCTTCTGTATATCTTTTTTTGCCATCAGATATACCATGTCGCTCTGTTTTTATTTTATGTTCTTCGCAATGAAACTACTGGCAAGGAACTTTTCATTGTAAAATATGTGCCGTATGATAATATTTTAGAGGTTGTA
>OFDG01000141.1_pt1 | contig 10382 bp, 11 predicted proteins | sample 1520381 | NCBI WGS metagenome assembly OFDG01 (sample SAMEA3696446, study PRJEB22514) | metagenome | biome: water; feature: marine; material: hydrothermal vent | place: Pacific Ocean | collected 2014-08-12 | depth 1521 m | reverse complement strand
TTGGAAAGAGTTTGGATTTGATGTTAAATTATTAGGAGATGGAAGATCGTGGATAGTTAAAAAAGTATAAAACAAAAAAGGAATATTATAAAAATATTATAAAAATACAATTGGTAATTGTTATAATTATATGGGGTAATTAAATGAAAACGGCAAAAATAGCAATAATATTAGGAACACGACCAGAAATTATTAAACTATCATCAATTATTAGGGAGCTCCACCAACTAACCATCAATAAAAAAAATATTGAATATTTCATAATACATACAAATCAACATTATTCTAAAAATATGGATGAGATATTTTTTAAAGAATTAAATTTGCCAACCCCGAAATATAATTTAAATGTTGGTTCTGGAACTCATGGCAAACAGACGGCAAAAATGATTGACGGCATTGAAAAAATATTAATATCTGAAAATCCTGATGTGGTGATTGTTCAAGGCGATACAAACACAGTTCTTGCAGGAGCCATATCAGCTTCAAAATTGCACATAAAGGTGGCACATGTTGAAGCGGGATTGCGAAGTTATGACCGAAATATGCCCGAAGAAACAAACAGAGTTTTAACCGACCATATTAGCAATTACCTTTTTGCACCAACTGAAATGGCAAAACGAAATTTATTGAAAGAGGGAATTAATAAAAATGTGTTTGTCGTTGGAAATACTATCGTAGATGCCACAATTCAAAATATAGAAATTGCCGAAAATAATAAAAATAACAATATATCTCTAAAAACAAATATAAATGAAGATTATTTTTTATTAACACTTCATAGAGCAGAGAATACAGATAATAAAGAAAGATTAACAAATATTGTCAATGCAATTATCAAAGCAACAGAAAAATATAATCAAAAAATCATATTTCCCATACATCCAAGGACAGAACAAAAATTAAAAGAATATAATTTATTTGAAAATTTACAAAAAAACAATAAAATAGAGATTATAGAACCAGTGGGATATTTAGAATTTCTACTTCTTGAAAAAAATGCAAAATTAATATTAACGGATAGCGGAGGAGTTCAAGAAGAGGCTTGTATTTTAGGAGCTCCATGTATAACATTGAGAGATAACACCGAAAGACCAGAAACTATATATATTGGAAGTAATATATTAGTAGGTGCCGATATAAATAAAATTTTAAATGGTATCGGCGAAATGACCGACAAAAAAATTCGAAGCGAAGCTTCGATAGCGAGAAATAATCCTTTTGGAGATGGAAATAGCGGTAAAACCATTGTTAAAATATTATTAAAAAATTAATGTATGGATTAATATAAAATCAATATGTTAATAGGGCGGTTGTTAATACAACCATTTTTAACGATGGTTAAATTTATTAAGAAATATAAAATAAATAAAGCATGATATAATTAAAAGGTGATAAAATGTTAGGATTAGGAAGAAAATTAGGATTTAGAGGAAGATGTGGAGGTAGAGGATTTAGACATCAAGCAAGAAATAATGCCACCCCAATAATTACATCAGCAAATACTCCATTAAATAACGAAAATTATGAATATGTTGGAGCTTGTAGATGTGGAGCAGGTCCTCACGCATATTATGAGGACAAAAACACAGGCAATATATTACCTGCATCAGTAGTTTATGGAGTTAATAATACGGCATCAAATAATACAAAATTATCTGATAGGTTAAAACATCTTGAAGATGAAATAAAAAAATTAAAAGAAGCTTTAAAAGGAAATTAAAATATAGGTGAAAACATGGAAATGAAACAATTTAAATGCTCAAAATGTGAAAAAACAATAGAAGTTCCATACGGAACACCAAAACCAGAAGTATGTCCTAACTGCGGAGCTCCTTCAATCTTAATCCACAGAATAGACGGAGGAGGAAGAGGCATGGGCGCAGGACGCGGAAGAAGATGCGGATGTAGATAATAATATATATAATATATTCGATATTTGATTTATTTTTATTTTTATTTTTTATAGCATAGTTCCAATAAACTAACTTTTCAAACACGCCATAGTTTGATGAATTTCTTTTTTATCGTCTCCCATATATAATATATAAAACATTATAATATACATTATCACAATTATCATATATTTGGATTAATATAAAAAAATTAAATTTATATATTGTTGGTTAATATATTAGTTCAAGAATTATATTATAAAATAAGATATATCCTACTATAAACAAACTTTCAAACCAATATAATAATGAAATCTAAAATAAGGTGATTAAATGTCGGAATGCGATGGAAAATGCGATTCATGTGCTTCAAATAATTCATGCTCAGATACTAAAAAGGCGATGGAAATGCAAAATGCAAAAATAAAAGAAAATATGGGCAAAATAAAACATAAAATAGCAGTATTAAGCGGTAAAGGTGGAGTAGGTAAATCCACAGTAACTATTAATTTAGCTGCTGCACTTAGTGCAATGGGCAAAAAAGTAGGAGTATTAGATGGAGACATACACGGACCAAATGTTCCTAAAATGCTTGGCGTGGAACATATGCAACCAATAGGAAATGAAAAAGGCATTTATCCAATAACAAGCTCCGAAGGTATTAAAGTAATATCAATTAGCTACTTTTTACCAGATAGTAAAACCCCAGTAATTTGGAGAGGTGCAAAAATTAGCGGAGCTGTTAGGCAGTTTTTAAGTGATGTAATTTGGGGCGAATTAGATTATTTATTAATAGACACACCACCGGGAACAGGAGATATACAATTAACAATCTTGCAAGGTATTCCAGACATTGACGGCGTGGTTACAGTGACAACACCCGAAGATGTTGCCGTTCTTGATGCAAGTAAATCAATCACCATGGCAAATACGATGAATATACCCATAATAGGAGTAATTGAAAATATGGGCGGTTTCGTATGTCCGCACTGTGATAAAGTTGTAGATATATTTGGAAAAGGAGGAGGAGAAAAAGCTGCCAAAGAGTTAGGAGTTAATTTCTTAGGTAGGATTCCACTTGATATAAAAGCAAGAGAAGCGTCTGACAAAGGAATACCAATGGTTTTAATGGATTGCACAGCGTCAGAGGAATTTAAGAAAATTGTGGAAAAAATAGTGGAAAAAGTTGAAGAATAAAAACTAAATTTTATATATTTTATATTCTATACTTTATATCTATTTTATACCTATTTTATATTTTCATTCACATATAATAAAATCTAATCAAAATTGGGAAAAACATGGATGTTTATGAAATATTATTCCAAAAATGTTTGGAATATGAAGTAATAATCGACGATAAAGAGATTCCCCTGTGGAAACTTAAAAAGGAAAATCTTGATAATGTGGATGTCAATGTCCAGTGGGACAGCCTTCAAGATTTGGCAATAAGTATATATGAGTTAAAAAAGGAACAACAAAACTCAAAAGAACTTATAAAATGCCCAATTGAAGAAATATTGGTAGCAATGGCATTTTTAAAATCAAAAACAAAAGGATACTTAATAACTGATGATATGAACAATATAAACACTTGTTTATCTCATTTAAGCGATTTAATAACTGCAAGATTAAATTGTATTTTTAGATATTATTATTTAATGAAAAAACCAGTTAATACCAATGTATTTGATAGGGTTATATTAATGTTCCATCAGCAAAAAAATATTAAAGTCAATAATTTAAATGATTTTCAAAATATCGTATTTAAACTTAAAAATTTAGATTTTGAATATAGTTAATCGACAATAAGTCTCCTTTAAATGTTCAAGATATATAATAAATACATAAGCAAATAATGTGTAATGTATCTACGGGAGGAGGCGATTTACTTACTTCACATTTAATTAAATGCAAAGTGTTCGTCGATTTACTATAATTATTCGTTATTTATTCGGGAGCTCCACACACATATTGATAAAATTTTATATAATATTTTACTTATTTTTTATATTGGATACTTTTTTTATTATTTGTGATATCATGACCAAACAAAATTTACCCAATAATTCTAACGAAAACCTAAAATTAGATTTTGACGAAGAAAACTTTTTAAATAAATATGAAAATAAAATAAAATCATATATAAAAAATATTATTTCTTCAAATAATATTAAAAACAATATTTTTGAATTTGATATTGAGGATTTTTTAAGTAGTTATCCTGAAATTTGTGAAATTAATGATATAATAATAGAACAGCCAACACAGGTAGAGGGAACAATTTTTTATATTTTTAAAGATGCATATATGGAGCTCTATGGGGACGATAAAAAAACTTCAAAAGAATTAGAAGGATACCAAATAGCATTTAAAAAACCATTAGGTTGCGATAAAAAAATAGATGAAATAAACTCCGCAGATATAAATAAATTGGTAGATTTTGAAGGAAATATAATAAAGGCGGCAAAAGTATGTGCATTATTGAAAAAGGCATGTTTTGTGTGTAGGAATTGTGGAAATATATCATATAAAACTATTCATGATTATTTTACATTTCCAAAGAGATTTTGTGATAATAAAAATTGTGGAGCAGAAATGTCATTGGACTTAAACAGCTCTTCATATATAAATATACAAGAATTGGAAATTCAGCAACCCATAGACCTTATGAAAAATCCAGACGACCCGCCACGAAGCATAAGAGCATTTCTCGAAAATTCTGACGGAATCTATTCTGGAAGAGTTGATGTAGTTGGAACAGTAATGAAAAAATTCACAAAACCAAATATGCCAGTTTTTGAGATATATGTAAAAAGCAACCATGTAAAATTAAATGAAAGTTTTCAAAAAATAGAGGTAAGGGACATAATATCCAACAATGAATTAATGGAAATAATGAATGAATTGGGGAGAAAGAAAAACATTGTTGAAATATTGTCCCAATATCTCATACCCCAAATAAAAGGATATGAAACGGTTAAAAAATCAATATTTTTACAGCAAATAAAGGGATGCACAAAATTTTTACCCGATGGTTCTCAATTGAGAAATGATAGCCACATACTTCTTATAACTGACCCGGGAATTGGAAAATCTACAATGTTAAGAAAAATAGCTAGATTATTTCCGCAAAACGCTTATGCTTCGGTTACCACTGCAACAGGCGGGGGACTTACAGCTAATGTGGTGAGGGAAAGCACGGAAATAGGAGATGGATGGGTAGTAAAACCAGGGGTATTTGTTAGAGCTAATGAGGGAACGGCATGTATTGATGAGCTCACCGTTGAAAGAAATATTATGAAATATATTTTGGAGGCTATGGAATCCCAAACCATACACATTAATAAAGGAGGAATAAATGTAAAACTACCTACTAAATGTGCCGTTCTTGCAGCATGTAATCCAAAACGGGGACGGTTTGATTCAAATTTGGGAGTAATCGAGCAAATAAATGTTCCCGCTCCCCTTCTTAGTCGATTTGATTTAATATTTCCATTGAAGGACATACCCGACAAAAAAAGAGATGAGGAAATAGCCGAACATATTTTAAATACCCATATTGAAACAGCCACCAAAGATTATAAATTATTGAGCTCGGTTGAATTAGATGGAATTACCGTTAATGAAGAGTTAATAAAAAATTATATAATCTATTCGCGAACATGTGCCTATTTTAATGAAAACCATTCATTATTTAGAAGTGATATAGTAGATGAGAAAAAATTAAAAAATCCACATCTCACAAAATCGGCAAAAAAATTAATAAAAAATTATTATGTGGATATGAGAAAATTGGGGGAAGGAGACAATCCAATCCCTGTAACAGCCAGACAGCTGGAAGCCGCCATAAGAATTTCAGAGATGCACGCAAAGGCAAGATTATCAAAAAAAGTTGAGGAAATTGATGCAAAAGTTGCAATTGGTATTATTGAGGAATGTTTAAACCAAGTTGCATATGACCCCGAAACTGGAAAATATGATATTGGTAAAGCTATGGGACAGCTACCAAAATCTAAAATGGATAAAATGGATAAAATAATTGATATAATCAGGGAGCTCCAAGCATTATCCGATAACAAATTAGCTTATGAGCAGGATATAGTTGAAAAAGCTTTTGAGTTTGGAATATCTGAAAAAGAAGTTGAAGACGCATTGGAAAAACTAAAAAAGAGTGCAGATATTTATTCCCCAAAATTTGGATACTACAAGGTTTCGTAAGAAACCTTGTAGATTATTAACTTATTAACTCTAAAAATTTAACTTCTTTTAAATATTCAAAAGAAATCATACTATAAAAAATTATAAAAAAATCCATATATATATATATATATATTTACATTACATTTATATAGTATTATTTTCAAAATATTAATGCTATTAATCATCCAGTAAAAGGTGATAATATGAAAAAATTGTTAATATCCTTATTAATTTTTGGAGTAATTACTCAATGTTTTGCAGACGGTCATTTTGACGGAAACGACGCAATAGTTGTGCAAGACCCAGGGGCTAATTCTCCAATGGATACCACTGATGCAATTACGATAGTATCATGGGCAAGAGCAGACCCTTCTACATTGGGCGGTCAAGACGGCGGTCCAGACAATCAGATAATTATGAATAAAGACGAATATGACAGTAGTGGTAGAACTAGTATCGGTCCAGAAATTGCAGTAGGCGATAATCATGGGTCAGTGGATAATGCAGGTTATTTTACATATTACCTACCTGGCGTAAGTGAAGATAGTGCTGGAAATCTTCCCGAAGCAGGCTCGGGCTGGAAAACTGGAAGTACAGACCCAATTTTCAAAGACGGAGAATGGCATATGGTAGCAATTACATACAACAAAACTTCGGGCAGATTATTAACCTATGTTGATGGAGAATTACAAAAAAATGTATCTGCACAGGGGAGCATAGGAACTAATGATGGTTCAATAATGGTTGCTGCAAGAGGTGCGGATTCCAGCCCCGGAGCTTTTTTAAAGAATGGTTCTGTCGGCGATGTGAAGATGTTTAATAGGTCATTAACTCCCGAAGAGATACAAGAGCTTAAAAATAATCCTGACGCACTTATTGGAAATATATTGGACATGCCACTAATAAACGACTCAACAGATAGGTCTGGTAATGGATATAACAGTACTGAGTATGGCGACCCAACATATAATGGTGGGAGGAGTTATATCACCCAACCAGCAGTGAAATCTCCTAATCCATTAATTGCAATTATTACCGCAGTGCTAATAATTCCAATATATATTAACCGATTCCATAAAAAAAGTCTTATTCCGTAAGTGTGGAACAATCTACTGTATTTAGAAAATGTTATTGGACAGTATTTCTTTAAATTCTTTTTCAATTTCTTTTAAATTTTTAGGATTATTTTTAACTGATTTAATAAAATTTTTTCGGAGCTCCGAGATTTTCCCAATACTATCTTTATCAAGTTTATGAGTTTGTATATATTCTCCCATAATTTTCCGAGTAATTTTATCAATATTGTATATTGCGTTTTCTTTTTCTGTAATTTCTTTTTTTTCCTTTTTAAATGGTTTATTGTTTATTTCCAATATTTTTTCAATTATATTATTGTAATTTATCTCTTTTGTGGTATCTATTGTTATATCGGGCTTATCCCAGCTGTATTTAGTCCCGGGCTCATCGAATTTATTAAACATATTTGTAATTACTTCATTTGGTATTTTTGCCCCTCTTTGGATATTTCTTTTTAAAATGGTGTTTAATGGTGCTTTTAAATAAATTATTATATGATTTTTTTTATTTTCTTTGGCAATATTTATTAAATCCCTTCTTTTTGAATTATAATAATTTGTATCATCGACTATAACGGCATAATTTTTTAATGCTCTCTTTATTAAATCATAGGTGGAATTTTTTATAAATTCCTCCTGTTCATTACTCCATTGTGGAAATTGCTCCCTAATTAAATCAGTTCCTAAAATTATGTTATTTAGTCCTCTTTCCCATAATTTTTTTGATAATTTTTTTGAAAATGTTGATTTCCCAGTGCTGGGAAGTCCTGTAAGTATTATTAACACGCTATCCCCGTATTGATTATCATATTATTCAAATAACTTCATTTTTATTTTTTTATTTTCATTCATTAAAACAGAAACCCTACTATCAAAGGCATCATCTTCCAATTTGTAAAAGCTATTTTCATCCAAAATTTTACTTAATTCAAGTATTTCCTCATGTTTAAGCATATCGTCAAGATTTAATCTTTTTCTAGAATAACCTACATTCATATATGATTTTAATTCTATTAAATTAGCATTAGCTTTTTCGTAAATTGGGATAAATTTTTTAATGTCATCGTTGTAATCTCTTATAAGTGTGGTTCTTAAACAGGTTCTTTTTTTATCTCCCAATATATCGAGAGTATCCATTATTTTATTCCACTGAGTTTCATTCCCCATGCATATTTTTTTATAGCTATCAAGGTCATAGGCATCGACGGATACATATAATTGAGTTGGATTTATTTCCTCAATAACTTCTGTTAATATCCCATTTGATACTACAAATGTAGAAAATCCTTTTTTATGGAATATTTCAATTAGCTCCTTAAAATATGGGTATATCGTAGGCTCTCCTGAAAGAGATAAAGCCACATGCTTAGGATTTGCCAATTCATTGTATTTCTGTTCTCCAATTCTATCTAATATGCCCTTATAACCCGTAATAAGTGTATTGTGCATTTTTAATATATCTTCTGCCACTATTTCAGGTTCTTCCCATTTTGGCATTTTATAATTTGAGTTTTTGTCCATGCCTATGTCCGAAGGTAAAGCCCTCCAACAAAATATACAACTTTGCTGACACCAAATTACCGCGGGTGTGCATTGGATACATCTATGGGTAGCAATCCCATAAAACTTTGATTTATAACAATCTTTATTTTCCAAAAGGGATTTTTTTACCCATCCACATAATTTAACTGCTGAATGTTCTTTTATTTGATAGTGCTGTTTTCTTAAAACTGTGTAAATTTCGTTTGGTATGTATTTATTTTCGTTGTTTTTCATTTTAATCACGAGTATAATTTAAGTAAATATTGATATTAATAAATATATGTTAAATAAATAAAATAAAAAAAATATCCAAAAAATACATATTAAAAAAATACATATTATTATAGCATATAAAAATAATTATTTAACCAATCGACAACACCTTTTTTAGTAAGGTTATTTTCAATAGCCTCAATTATTTCACTTACTATATTATGTGGTGTTCTATTGGTGGTATCAATTTCATAAACATTAGGGGAGTTATCGAGTGATTCGATTAGGCACACATCTAAGCATTCCGCTTCAACATTTTCTTTAATTTTATTATCGCTATATTTCCTGCCCTTTAATCTATCCAATATTATTTCGGGGTTGCATCTAAGCACCATAATATAATCTACATCAAGCAAATGACTTATATGCCCATCTAATACAATATTTGGATTATCCGCATATTCTTTTTTTAAATATTTTCGGAGCTCCGGAAAATCCACCACATAAGAGTCCATAGACATATCTTTTTCAATATATAGATTATTATCCTTTACTATTGGTGTGATGTCAATATATTTATAATTATTTTTATCCTCATTATCTTTATTATTTTTATTCAATTCATCAACTAATATTTTTGATATTGTAGATTTTCCGACACCGGGCGTTCCTGTTATGGCTATTTTTATTATTTCACCCAATTATTGTTCTGTATTAGAAGAAGAATACTTATCAAGTTTAATTCCACTTTTAACTGCAATAATTACATTTTCATCTATTTTTCCAAGATTATAATCCATAATCTCCAAGTATTTTCTAAAATCAGAAAATTCTTTAATAATGGCTTCTACGGGAATATCTTCTAAGTTGATTATGATTATATCATGTTCAATTATTTTTTTAAGGTTGTTAAAATCCTCAGGTGCATTTATTCGTGCTGTGAGTAATTTTGGAGTTATTTCTTCTTTTATTACTTTGATTTCAGGTTTTGGTTCTGCGACATATTCTTCTTTTATGTCCATCTTATTTTTATTTAAAATTTCTTTCTCATTTAATAATTTTGATTTTTGGCTATCTTTCACGATATCTTCTTCTCCATATTCGACTCCTTCTACAACATTAGAAGAGTATTCTTCACCAACTACTACATAATCCTCATCCACAGGAATCTGAACTGGCGGTTCATCATTTCCAAATAATTTTAGTTTTAATTTATCAATAGCTTTTTTAACCATGCAACTTACCCACTTATTTATTATTTATTATTTATTCTTAAATTTTATATGTGTATTCAGTGCATATTTAATATATTTTATAATATTATTTTATAATATATATTATATACCATTTTTATGTTTTTATATGTTATGTATTTGTATAACACCATATGGTTATTTATGATGTGTTTGATTTGTTCGGAGCTCCTTGTAGTGAATATCATTAAGTATCCATA
>OFDG01000139.1_pt1 | contig 10428 bp, 10 predicted proteins | sample 1520381 | NCBI WGS metagenome assembly OFDG01 (sample SAMEA3696446, study PRJEB22514) | metagenome | biome: water; feature: marine; material: hydrothermal vent | place: Pacific Ocean | collected 2014-08-12 | depth 1521 m | reverse complement strand
CGAATAAGGAAAACAGCCTATGTGCGGTATTGTTGGCATTTTATCCACCACTAAAAAAGACACGGCGCTTTATATCTATGACGCCTTAACCATTCTCCAGCATCGTGGACAAGATGCGGCTGGCATTGTTACTTCGCACAAAGGTCGCTTCTATATGCGCAAGTCAAATGGCTTGGTTAAAAACTCATTTAGAACCAAGCACATGTCTAAACTATTGGGTGATATGGGCATTGGTCATGTTCGTTATCCGACAGCTGGCAGCTCATCTGGCGCAGAAGCTCAGCCTTTTTATGTGAATTCACCTTACGGTATTGCCTTTGCCCATAACGGCAATTTAACCAATACCAAGCAACTCGAAAAAGAGCTGTTCGAACAAGACCTGCGCCACATTAATACCAACTCAGACTCTGAGATCTTGCTTAATGTATTTGCCAGTGAATTAGCCAAATTAAAAAAACAACGCATTAACGAAAAAGATATTTTTGATTCGGTAACTCAAGTGCACAAACGTGTGCGTGGTGCTTATGCCACGATTGGCATGATTCCAGGCTATGGTATTTTTGGCTTTCGCGATCCAAATGGCATTCGTCCACTCATTTTAGGAAAACGCACCACCAAAGGCGGCACTAAATACATGCTTGCTTCAGAAAGCGTGGCACTCACTGCATTGGGTTATCAAATTACACGCGATATCGAACCAGGTGAGGCTGTCGTCATTGACAGAACAGGTAACGTCTTTACGCAACAATGCGCTGACAACCCTAAATACTCACCTTGTATTTTTGAATTTGTCTACTTCGCTAGACCAGATTCAGTTATCGACAATATTTCAGTTTACAAATCTCGTTTGAGAATGGGTGAGCGTCTTGCAGATAAAATTAGCCGAGAATGGGATGTTAACGATATTGATGTCGTGATTCCAATTCCAGACACTTCTCGCGTTGCCGCCTTACAATTAGCCCACAAATTAAAAGTTAAATATTCTGAGGGTTTAATTAAAAACCGCTACATTGCTCGTACTTTTATTATGCCGGGGCAAAAACAACGCAAAAAATCAGTACGACAAAAACTCAGCACCATTGAGCTAGAATTTAAAGGAAAAAACGTTTTATTAGTGGATGACACCATTGTGCGTGGTACTACCAGTGAGCAGATTGTACAAATGGCGCGTGATGCTGGCGCTAATAAAGTATTTTTTGCCTCAGCTGCACCACCGGTGCGCCACCCCAATGTTTATGGCATTGATATGTCCAGTGAAAAAGAGTTTATTGCACACGATAAAGATGTTGGCCAAATTTGCCAAGCTATTGGCGCTGACAAGCTGATTTATCAAGACTTAGATGACCTCATTTGGTGTGTCCAGCAAGGTAATGCAAACATTACTGAGTTTGATTGTTCTTGTTTTAATGGTGAGTATGTCACTCAAGATATTGACAAAAATTATCTTGATCAAATCGAATCTTTGCGTTCTGATTCTGCCAAGCAAAAAAACAACACCAACGAAAGTTCTGAATTGATTTGTAATGATGTAGAATAAGCCTTATTTAACGATTATTATGCAGACATGAAAGACTTAAAATTCGATACCAAAGCCATACGCGAAGGCTATCGAACCACACAAGAGCAGGAGCATTCCGAGGCTATTTTTTTAACCTCAAGTTTTGTCTTTGATTCTGCCGAACAAGCCGCCAACCGATTCTCTAAAGAAGAGCCGGGCAATATCTATGCGCGCTTTACCAACCCAACAGTTGATGCATTTGAAAAAAAACTAGCTGCACTTGAAGGTGCCGATGCTTGCGTTGCCACATCAAGCGGCATGGCGGCAATCTTTGCTAGTATTATGGCCTTGTGCGAATCGGGTGACCATATTGTGGCTTCGCGTAATATGTTTGGCACTTCTATTGTCTTACTAAACACCATTGTTAGTAAATTTAATGTGGGCATTAGTTATGTTGATTTGGGTGATTTATCCCAATGGCAAGACGCAGTTCAAGACAATACAAAATTATTTTTATTAGAGACGCCATCCAACCCATTGGGCGAAGTGGTAGATATCACTGCGCTTAGCAAAATCAGTCAAGCTAACAATATTTTACTGGCAGTTGATAACGCAATTTTGTCTCCAGCATTACAAAATCCAATCAAACTAGGGGCAGATGTTGTGATTCACTCAGCCACTAAATACATTGACGGCCAAGGTCGTTGTTTGGCAGGTGCGGTATTAGCCAATGAAGCCATTATTGAGCAGGTCAGTGCCTTTACTCGCGCAACTGGCCCAAGCCTCAGTGCTTTCAATGCCTGGATCGTACTCAAAGGCTTAGACACATTAAGTCTTAGAATGAAAGCGCATTCATACAACGCCCTTAAACTGGCAACCTGGTTACAGACCCAAGATCAAGTTGAAAAAGTACATTATTTAGGCCTAGAATCGCACCCAAATCACACCTTGGCTAGCACTCAACAATCTGACTTTGGTGGTATTGTCTCGTTTGAAGTTAAGGGTGGTCGTGAAGCGGCATTTAAAGTGATTAATGCAACTGAAATACTTTCTATTACAGCAAATCTCGGTGACACAAAAACCACCATTACTCATCCGGCAAGCACCACGCATGGACGTCTCACTGATAATGAAAAACAACAAGCCAACATCACCGAGGGCCTCATTAGAATCTCAGTTGGATTAGAAGATGTCGGTGTTGTGATAAATGACATTAGCAAAGGGCTTTGAAGTATAATTTTCTGTAAATATAGATACAAGGACTGATTGATGCAAAACTCTTATTCATACGAAGAATTAATCAAATGCGGTAACGGTGAGTTATTCGGCCCCGGTAACGCGCAATTACCACAACCACCAATGCTGATGTTTGATCGCATTACTCATATCTCTGATAAAGGCGGTAAACACGACAAAGGTCAAATTATTGCAGAGCTTGATGTTAAGCCTGACTTATGGTTCTTTGGTTGTCACTTTAATGACGATCCGGTCATGCCTGGCTGCTTAGGCTTAGACGCTATGTGGCAGTTAATTGGTTTTCATTTAGGTTGGCTCGGCGGTCCTGGCCGCGGTCGTGCACTAGGTGGTAGCATTAAGTTTACAGGCCAAGTATTGCCAACAGCCAAAAAAGTGGTTTATAAAATTGATTTATCTCGCGTCATTGCACGTAAGCTTTACATGGGTATTGGCGATGCCACCATGGAAGTTGATGGCAAAGTTATTTACGAAGCTACTGACTTAAAAGTTGGTTTATTCACTGATACAAGTGGTTTCTAATGCATAGAGTTGTTGTTACCGGTATGGGTATTGTTTCTAGCTTAGGCGCAAACTGCGGCGAAGTATTAGAATCTTTAAAAACGGCTAAATCAGGTATTAAATTTGACGAAACTTATGCAGAACTTGGCCTTAGATCTCATGTTTCTGGTCAAGTTGCTGAAGTCGATTCGAGTGATGTTATTGATCGAAAAATGAAGCGCTTTATGGCAGATGCGGCTATTAACAATGCCGTTGCGCTTGATGAAGCCATCAAGCAATCCGGCTTAACTGAAGATCAAATTTCTAATCCACGTACAGGTCTTATTATGGGCTCTGGTGGTGCAAGCAATCAAAACGTAGTCGAAGCAGCGGACATCTTAAGAGAAAAAGGCATTAAGCGTGTTGGTCCTTATCGCGTACCGCGTACCATGGGCTCAACCACTTCAGCTTGTTTATCTACACTATTTAAAATCAAAGGCATCAACTATTCAATTAGCTCTGCTTGTTCAACCAGTGCACACTGTATTGGCAATGCAATGGAGCAAATTCAAATGGGTAAACAAGATGTGGTATTTGCTGGTGGTGGTGAAGAGCTCGATTGGTCGCTAACCATGTTATTTGATGCGATGGGTGCTTTATCAAGCAAATACAACGAGACCCCTGAAAAGGCCTCTCGCGCTTATGATGCAGATCGTGATGGCTTTGTTATCTCTGGTGGTGGTGGTGCATTAGTATTAGAATCGTTAGAACACGCCGAAGCACGTGGTGCAACCATCCTAGCAGAACTTACCGGATATGGTGCGACCTCTGATGGTTATGATATGGTCGCCCCATCTGGCGAAGGCGCAAAACGTTGTATGGAATTAGCCATCTCAACGGTTGATGGTCCTATTGATTACATTAATGCACATGGTACTTCTACCCCGGTGGGTGATGTAAAAGAGCTTGGCGCTATTAAAGAAGTTTTTGGTGACAATGTTCCTAATGTTGGTTCTACTAAATCACTTTCAGGCCACGCCTTAGGTGCGGCTGGTGTCAATGAGTCTATCTACTCATTGCTGATGCTCCAAAACGATTTTATGGCGGAGTCTGTCAATATTGAAAATCTTGATGAAGCAGCCCAAGGCGTGCCAATTGTACAAGCTACGACCATTCAATCACTCAACCGTGTGATGTCGAATAGTTTCGGATTTGGTGGTACAAACGCTTGCTTAGTTTTTGAAAAATTTAAGCAATAAGCCACTTTAACAAATACAAAAAAGCCGCTAATCTTAGCGGCTTTTTATTGTCTGTAGTTGCAATCTAGCTAAGGCCTAGCGTCCATCTCTTTTTCTTCCTTCTCTGATGGCAGCAAGTCTTCTTTACTAATACCTAAGGCCAAAATCATCGAGCTGGCAACATAAATAGAAGAGTAAGTACCAATCACCACACCAATCAGTAAGGCTAACGCAAAACTGTGGATAATTTCGCCACCTAAAAAGAATAGCGCCATTAACACCAATAACGTTGTTAATGACGTCATAATGGTCCTAGAAAGGGTTTGATTTAGTGCGCCATTAATAATCTTTGCAGGATCAACATGGCGAGTGGAAAGAAAGTTTTCACGAATTCGGTCAAATACCACAATGGTGTCATTCAACGAGTAACCAATCACCGCAAGAATCGCCGCTAATACCGTTAAATCAAACTCTATTTGTAATAATGAAAACACACCCAGGGTAATGATTACATCGTGAATTAAGGCTGATATCGAGCCCAACGCAAAACGATATTCAAAACGAATCGCCACATAAATTAAAATACCAATCAATGCATACAGCATTGCCAAACCGCCATCATTGGTGAGTTCTTCACCAACTTTAGGGCCAACAAATTCAACACGGCGAATATCCACATCATCGCCCAATAAGTGAATAATTTTTGAACTGAGCTTGGCACTGGAAACCGCTTGAGGCTCAAGACGAATTAAGATCTCTTTGGTCGAACCAAAATATTGCACATTTGCGCTTTTGAATTTGGCCTCATTCAATGTGTTTCGCACCACTGACAAATCCACACTCTCTTGATAGCCAACTTCAATTAAAGTACCACCGGTAAAATCAATTCCAAGCTTAAGCCCCTGTGTTGATAACGAGAATATTGAAACGGCCATTAGCATCAATGACACAACAATGGCGTACGTACGCTTACCAACAAAATCAATCGTAGGGACATTTAACGCCTTCATATTGACAGCTCCTCTAGCTTTTTACCGCCATAAATTTTATTAATAATAGCTCTTGAAACAATGATTGCTGTGAACATTGAGGTCACAATGCCAATCGACAAAGTAATGGCAAAGCCTTTAATCGGACCTGTGCCAAAACTAAACAACACCAATGCTGCTATCAGTGTGGTGATATTGGCATCTGCAATCGTCAGCACCGCTTTATCGTAACCACTTGAAATGGCTTTTTGAATATTGCTTTGCGTGCCTAATTCTTCTTTAATACGCTCAAAAATCAGCACGTTGGCATCCACCGCCATACCAACCGTTAATACGATGCCAGCAATGCCTGGCAAAGTTAATGTGGCTTGCAATAGGGATAGTACCGCCACAATCATCACTAGGTTAAGCGTTAAAGCAACGTTTGCCACCAAGCCAAACACACGATAACGAACTGCCATAAATATCAAAACTAAGACAAAACCAACAATCACTGATAGCACACCTTTTTGAATGTTGTCTGCACCAAGACTTGGACCAATAGTACGCTCTTCGATAATTTCAATCGGTGCTGAAAGCGAACCCGCTCTAAGCAATAATGCTAAATTACTTGCTGCGCGGGCACTGTCAATGCCAGTAATCTGAAAACGCGATGAAAAAGTACCCTGAATCGTAGCTGCATTAATAATGTCTTTGGTGGTGGTGCGCTTCTTTAGCGGATTACCTTTTTTATCAAGCATGACTCTACCATCTTTATCGGTGATGGTTTCCACTTGATTTTCAATAAACACCACAGCCATACGGTGATGTAAATACTTCTTAGTAGTATCAAGCATCGCACGACCACCGGCACTATCCAAAGTAATATTCACCATTGGAATGTTATTTTCTTGATCAAAACCCGCAGAGGCATCAGTAATACTTTCACCTGTCGTAATTACTCGGGTTTTTAACAATAATGGACGCCCATCTTTGAAGTAATAAAGCTTCGATCCAATCGGCGTTCTGCCTGATTGAATCGCTGTTTGCGGATCATTCTTTTCATCTACCAATCTAAATTCTAGGGTGGCTACTGCACCTAAAATTTCTTTAGCCCTAGCCGTGTCTTGTACGCCTGGCAGTTGTACCACAATACGTTCTAGACCTTGTTGTTGAATAATTGGTTCGGCCACTCCCAGCTCATTTACTCGATTTCTTAGTGTGGTAATATTTTGTTTTAAGGCGCTGCTTTTGGCTATTTTTTGTGCATCATCACTAATACCTACCTGAATCAATAATTCATCTTGGTCACCAGTTTCAAGTACGATCAAATCACTAATATCTGACTTAATACGGGCTAACGCCTTGTCTTTTAACTCAAGTGTTTTAAAACGAATAGCAATACTGTCACCTTCTTTTTTAATGCTCTTATACAAACGACCTTCACGCAACAAAGTGCGCAATTCGTTATAGTATTTATCAATCGACATTGCTAGCACTGCTTGCATATCCACCTCTAGCAAGAAATGCACACCACCTCGAAGATCTAGCCCTAATGACATAGCTCTACCGCCCAAACTATCCAGCCATTGTGGCACCGAAGGTGCTAGATTAAGCGCAACCACATAGTTACGGCCCAACTCTGTTTTGAGCAAATCTTTCGCCGACAATTGAGAAGCGTTGTCACCAAATCGCACCAAAATACGACGGTTTGACAGGGCTGCCGATTTGTATTGAATATTCTTTTGTTTTAGCGTGGCTGTGATTTTAGTTAGGTCAGATTGCTCAATAGCAGCATCGCCTGCACTAGACACTTGCACCGCTAAGTCTGAACCAAAAATATTTGGCAAAGCGTAAAGCGCTGATAATAACAAGAAAAAAGCGATTAACGCATTTCTCAAACCGGAGTAATGATTCATGGGCTTATTTATACCTTAATTTAGATTTTGGCACTGCCTTTTGGTAGCTTTTGATTAATGCCTTGCTTTTGTACTTTGATTACCACACCATCGGCAATTTCCAATGTAGCAAAAGATTCATCCACTGACATGACCTTAGCCACAACACCACCGTTAGTCACTACTTCATCGCCTTTTTTTAGCGCTACTAAAAGTGCTTTATGATCTTTTGCACGTTTTTGCTGTGGTCTAATTAACAAGACATACATAACCGCAAGCAATAGCCCCGGTAGTATCAGTTGGCTCAAACCTGATGGATCTGAGTTGATGCCGTCGGCAGCAGCAAATGCGGGTGGTACGATTAAGTCTAATAAGTTCATTGTTATCTCCTAATAAAAAATAAAAAATTAATTAATGACGGTAATACCGCCCATGTAACTGTGCAATACGTCGGGTATTCTAATACTGCCGTCGGCTTGCTGATGGTTTTCCAATACTGCCACCAATGTTCTACCCACCGCCAAACCTGAACCGTTAAGCGTGTGCAACAATTCTGGTTTATTGGTTTCTGGATTTTTCCATCTAAGCTGTAAGCGTCTTGCCTGAAAATCTTCAAAACAAGAACAAGATGATATCTCACGATACGCATTTTGCCCTGGCAACCAAACTTCTAAATCGTAAGTTTTAGCAGCTGAAAATCCTAAATCACCCGCACATAATATCACTTTACGATAAGGCAGCTCTAATGCTTGTAAGACACCTTCGGCATGGCTGGTTAGCGTTTCTAATGTTTGATAAGAATCCTCAGCTTTCACTACCTGCACCAACTCTACTTTTTCAAACTGATGTTGGCGAATCAAACCCCGTGTGTCACGCCCATAAGATCCCGCTTCAGAGCGGAAGCTAGGCGTATGCCCGACAAATTTAAGCGGTAAATCACTCTCTTTGACAATGGTATCACGCACCATGTTGGTAATAGGTACTTCACCTGTTGGAATTAAATAAAGTGTTTTTGCCTCACCTTCTTCGCCATGCAAATGGGTTTTAAACAAGTCTGCTTCAAATTTAGGTAACTGGCCAGTACCCGTTAATGATTCTGCATTGACCAAATATGGCACATAAGCCTCGGTATAGCCATTATTCTCAACATGCTGATCTAGCATAAACTGGGTTAACGCTCTATGCAATCGCGCAATCTTTCCAGTCATTACTGAAAAACGTGCGCCCGATATCTTGGCTGCCGTTTCAAAATCCAGCCCATGTGCTTCGCCTAAGTCAACGTGATCTTTGACTTCAAAATCATATTGTCCTGGCTCGCCCCATTTTGATACCTCAACATTATCATCTTCAGAGTTACCCTCTGGCACTGATTCATGAGGAATATTTGGCATTGCCATGACAATATCGTCAATTTGTACTTGAATGGCTTGTAATTCTGATTTTTCTTCATCAAGTTTGTCACCCAAATCAGCAACTGCAGCTAATAGTGGCTTAATGTCTTCGCCTGCTGCCTTGGCCTTACCAATCGATTTTGACTGTGTATTGCGTAGGTTTTGTAGTTCTTGCGTCTGAACTTGATTTTTTTTTCTTTTATTTTCTAAATCAGTTAACTGATTGATATCAAAAGAAAAATTGCGTTTTTTTAAGGCTAATTCTACCGCTTCAATGTCGTTTCTGAGTTGCTTTTTACTTAACATTGTTATATAATGATTTCCTTATATAGATTGAATACCTAAAAATAGCAGTATTCACATAAAAATTAATTGAGGAAATTATACTATGTTCAACTCATTCACAGGAAACGATGCTTGCAAACTATTGTCTGAAGGCGCACAATTGGTAGACGTACGTTCTTCTGCTGAGTTTGCACGTGGTGCATTACCTAACGCCATCAACTTGCCGTTACAATCTATCATGAGTGCTAAAAATGTTCTTAGCGATGATAAAGCCATTGTTTTATATTGCGTAACAGGTGCACGTTCATCAACAGCTAAAAATTATTTAGTGCAAATGGGCTTTGACAACGTCAACGATCTTGGTTCATTCAGAAACTACAACTGCGAGTAACTGTTAAAATCGCTGTATGCGAGTAAAGAGTAAATGGCACAAAACCCAAGTTAAAACCATTGAAGATATTGGCGGTGCAATGGCGTTTATTTGCTGGCGTATTACCAAAAACCATCTTGAAGATTTAATCAACGAAGGCTTTGTAATTGAAAAAGAGCAAGTCTTTGATGTTATTGCCGAATACCTATGCTTTCTCATACAGTCTATCGACCGCTTGGTGTTCAAAACACTGGACACTGAACAACGACAAGAGCTCATTAACAAACTGGCTAAGCAGTCCGCCTTTTATTACCAAGAAAATAAAGAAGATCGCATCGGAGAAGGCAATCATTGGAAAGCTTTTGTTAGTACTTATAATCAGCGCTCACAAGATTATTCAGATTACGACTTTGTCAACAATGAGCCGGATTATCATTTTTTAAGATACTTTGCTGAAAAAGTAAAACTGGCAATGACCGATGTTGATGAAAAATGGATTGTGCAGCAGATGATTGAGATTCAAGCGCCAAAGGCTTTTAAAAAACTCAGCCAAAGTGTGGATGATTTAGTATCGGTCAATAGCATCATTTCTAAAGAAGAACAAATCAAGAAAACAGAGAACAGAGTATCGCGTTCAAAACGCCCATCAACTCGCAAAGACTTGCAATAAAACTCAACCACCCATAGATAAATATTAATAAGTTAAAAAAATTTAGGAGATATTTATGATCACTATGTGTACGAATTGTGGTGGACTTAACAAGGTTCCAGAGACTAAATTAAGCAATAATCCAAATTGTGGAAAATGCAAAAAACCACTGTATAAAGGCGAACCAATCTCAATGGCAGGCACACAACTGACTCGTGCGATTGAAAAAACTGATGAATTATTAGTGGTAGATTTTTGGGCAACTTGGTGTGGCCCATGCCAACAGTTTGCACCCACTTTTAAACAGGTTGCCGCTCAGTTAGAGCCTAAAGCACGCTTTATCAAAATTGAAACTGAAAAAGAACAGGCAATTTCTACCAAGTACAACATTCGCTCT
>OFDG01000136.1_pt1 | contig 10575 bp, 21 predicted proteins | sample 1520381 | NCBI WGS metagenome assembly OFDG01 (sample SAMEA3696446, study PRJEB22514) | metagenome | biome: water; feature: marine; material: hydrothermal vent | place: Pacific Ocean | collected 2014-08-12 | depth 1521 m | reverse complement strand
TATTACATTCAAATACATTGAAATTATTTTTAGAAGTGGTATTTAGACTAACATCGTCGTATTTATTAAAAATAAGAAAGAGCAATAATATAATCAAAAGATTTGTTTTAATTGAATTATAATTCAACAAACTCTCCACCAGCAGATTCTATTTTTTCTTTTGCTCCTTCTGAGAATTCTACTGCTTTTATAATCATTGGACAGGATAATTTACCTTTTCCAAGAACTTTTTCATATTCAAATGCTGTTACATCAACAACAATTTTTCCGTCTTCAACTTCAAATGCGTCCTTGTTTTTGGATACTAATTCATCAATGTCTCCCAAGTTAATAGTATTTAATTTTTTAACCAAACTTGGGTGTCTTTTGAATCCGTATTTTCCAAAGTGGTCTGGCATGTATTTGACAATGTGAAGCCATTTGTGTTTATGACCTCCTGCCAAACCTCTACCTCCTCTATGACCTGCTCCTCTGTGCTTTTTAGCTGCACCATATCCACAGGTTCTGCTACCTCTTAACTTTGTGATTTTTTTACTTTTTCTTATCATCCAATCACCTTAAATGTAATTGCTTACATCATTTTCTCTAATAATGTGTTTATCTCAGCTCCCCTGTATCCCAGAGCTCCGCCTACTGAGAAAGGTTTTTTGATACCTGCTTTGTCGTATCCCTTTCTTGGAGGGTGGAGTCTGAATACTGGTTTCAATGGGGTGTTTTTTAAGAGGATTTCTTCATTTACGATTTTTTCAGCTAATTCTTCAACGGATAAATCCATCAATTCTTTAACTTTTTCTTCGTTTAATCTTTTATTTCCTGGCAATCTTCCTCTTTTCAATATCAATTTTACAAGGGTATCTTTATCTATTTCACCGTAGGTAATGTAGTCCTTTGCTTTATTCAACATACCTTTATATGTTTCGGTGTTTGGAACTATTACACAGTGATTTACCCTATGTAATCTTAACATTTTAAGGGTATCTGCAATGTCTCCTCTGACACCTACGCTACCTCTAACCCTTACAACTGCGTAAGCCATGTTTCATCACCTATATTATTAAAAATTAAGTAAGATATAATATTTATTCGTTTTCTATATATCTATATATTTATATTAATTACAATACCTTACCTTCGGTAATTCCAAGTGTTTTCTTGTGTTCTGGTAAATATCTAACAAAGTTCAAGTTTTTAAGTGCATCAAATGTAGCTACTGCAAAGTTGTATGTTGTTCTTGTGTCTCCAAATGTTTTTGTCCAAATATCCTTTATACCTGCGAGACCCAATACTGCCTTTGCAACATCCCCTGCAACTAAACCTACTCCTCTTGGTGCAGGTAATAACTCAATTTTTACACTTGCACAGGAACCTTTTGCAGTGAATGGAATTGAATGAGGTGTTCCACAACCGCATTCCCATGAACCGCATCCCAATCTTATTCTAATTAATGATAATTTTGCATGAGCAATAGCTTTTCTAATTGCAGGTCCAACTTCTTTTGCTTTACCCATTCCTACGCCAACATAACCGTTTTTGTTTCCTACTGCAACGGTAGCTCTAAATCTTGCTCTTCTTCCTGATTTGTGCATTCTCTGAACAAGTGAAACATCTAAAACCTGTTCGGTAATGTCTGGGAGTAATGCATCTACAATTTCAGGCTCCAACAAAGGAAGACCATTGTCTAAAATATAGTCAATATCAGTAATGGTTCCCTCTTTCACCATTTTTCCTACCTGGGTTTTAGGTTCCCAGGCTTCTACATTAAATCTTTTTTCAGCTGCCATGATTTCACCTTTATATTTCTCTCACTATTATAAACTGAGAACCTTCTCCTTTATTTCTTCAAAGTGTTCTGGCAAATCTTCAGGATTCAATCCTTTCTCTAAATACTTTGAAAACTGTTTTTTGTATTTTTCTTCATCTTCTTCTTTTAAGAGCTCAGCATATTCTTTTACATGAGAACCATTAATTCTCTCATCTTCTGGGAGAATGTCCTCGCTGTGTGGTATATCCATTCCTGCATCAACTGCACCCTTTAATATAGCAAAAACAGCAGCTCCTTTTGTAGCACTCTGTAATCCTAAGTCAAGAACTGCTTCATCATAACCTTCTTTAAGTGCCTTTTTACCCAACAAAAGTCCTGTTAAGTATGCAGCAGGTATGTTTCCGCAGTGTCCTTTGTATCCCATTTTTACGAGCTCTCTTGAATGAGCTGAAACTAATATTTTATCTCCCTTCTCATCATAAGCCACGAGCTGAGCTATCATGTTATTTAAAGATTTTCTAGCAACCAATCTTGGTTTTTTTGATAACAACAATTTCAATCTTAATCTATAATTCGTTTTTCCTTCCCTTCTCCTTCTAAAAGGGACTCTATATTTAGCACTATGTGCCATGCTTATACCTCCTTATATATTTTAAGTGAAATGGAATTTGAGAGCAAAGCGAAGTTTCCAGCACCAAAATCTAAAAAGATTTTAATTTATTCAGCAAGAAGTCCATGGTCTTTCATGTACATTTTCATGTGGTTCTTACTTCTGAATGCTCCACCTTTTGCCATTCTGTATAATTTTCTGTATGCTGACCTTTCTATAACTTCCTCTTCCCTGAGCTCCTTCAACATTCTTCTCAAAGGTCTTATGGTGTTTATCCATTTCCTTTTCTTAGGTGTTCTAGCACCTTTTGCCCCTCTTCTTGAACCAGGACCTTTTCTTTTACCTTTTCTTTTCTGTTCTTTTAATTTTTGTGTTCTAGCTTTGCTTATTCCTTTTTTCTGTTTTTTTACGATAATTCCATCTTTGATTAACATCCTGATATCATCTTTGGTAATAGCCATTTTGACCTTATCCAAATTTTCAGGGTCAATCCATACTCTATCAATACCACAGTCCAGCACATCTGCGGCAATTCTCCTCTGGGTTGATATATCCATTATATCACCTTAAACATAGATAAAATTAATTATTTTATTCTGTTTCCACTTTTGAAACTTCCTTAGTAATATTCAAGAGTTCTTCTTGTTTTTCTTTGGAAATATTTAATAATCTAATGCCTAATTCATTGGCTCTTTTTACAATTTCTACTCTTTTCCTTTTACCAACAGTTGAAGCTACTCTTGCCCCCTGTGTTTCAGGATTTAATGCCTCTAATTCTTTTACATTGTGGATGAGCACATCCTCTAAACCTGATGGGTGCAATCCCCTTACAAGAGTCGGAGCTCTGTATCCTATTTTGACAATAGCTGGTCTGTGTTTCAACTGCTTTCTCATTCCGCTGTGTAATCCTTTTGGTCTTCTCCAGCTTGTGCCTATTCTTTTACATTTGAACCAATCCTGTCTTTTGAAGTCAGGTTTCTTTTGTTTCATTTTGAGTTTTAATCTCAATAACCTTTTTTTACTCATGAAACCACCTTATAACACTTTCCCTGCTTTTTCTACAATATAGATACCATCCTGGAATACTCTGGTATCTCTTCCCTTAACTCTTGTTGCCTGTTCAATGTTTGCGGCGGTTTGTCCTGTTTTTTCCTTATCAATCCCGCTAACTATAATATCTTCACCGCTCACTTTGACATTAACTCCTTCCATGATTTTTGCTTTTCTAGGGTATTTTTCCCCTAAGAAGTTGTCTATGATTACTTCATTACCTTTAACACTAATTTTCATAGGGAAGTGAGCATATCTTATTTTTAACTTATATTCAAATCCTTCTGTTACTCCCTTTATCATGTTGTTGATATGGGATGCAAATGTTCCAATAATTGCTGCCTGTTTTTTTCTTGGATATAAACTTTCAATAACTACTGTTTTATCATCTTCTTTTTTAATGCTTACATTTGGGAAAGAGAGTGTTCTTTTAAGTTCTTTTCCACCGGATTTGACAACAACTTCGTTGCCATTTATCTCAACAGAAACGTTATCAGGTATTTCAATCTCTTCCCTCATTACAGCGGCAACTGGCATAACCATACCTCCATTTAATTCGTGTTTAATATAATTTAAATTAGTATATGTATGAAATTAATCTTCCACCTAATCCCTGCTCCTTTGCTTCATTATGAGTCATTAATCCTTTTGGTGTACTCACAATTAACAATCCGAAACCTTTTGCAGGTAAATATCTCTTTTCAAATTTCTCAAATTCATTCTTTTTAACAGCATATCTTGGCTTAACTGCTCCACATTTGTTTATATGCCCTGTTAATTCTACCTTATAAATTCCTGCCTTACCATCTTCTATGTATTCAAAGTTTCCTATGTATCCTTTGTCCTGCATAACTTTCAATACTCTTCCTATGAGTTTTGAGGCGGGCTTTATGTATGCCACATTCTTTCCCACTCTTTCACAGTTGGATAGATGGTTCAATGCATTCGCAAGTGGGTCCATTAGACTCATGTTGATACCTCCTTAATCCTTATCCTTAATCATACTTTTTAAATCCTAATTTTGGTGCTAATTCTCTAAAACACTGTCTGCATAAATTTAAACCGTATTTTCTAATAATTCCAGGTCCTTTTCTTCCGCATCTTTTGCATACTTTGGAACCATATCCATATTTTTTCTTAAATGGTGCTTTTGCCATTTTTTTCACTCTCTCTTTTTTTTAGTGAAAAGAATTCGAAATCTTTGATTTCGCGTATTTTTTCATACGCTTTCTTTCCAATTAAAAACTCTTCGAGTTTTAATTTCCAAATCTTCGATTTTATGACATAGTGAAAAATCTTTAAATTTCTTTATTTAATCACTATTATTACTCTTCTACTACATCAACGCCGAAATTCAATTTTATGTATTCAATAGCTTCATCTTTTTTAACTTGGTGTCTTTCTGGAAGGTTATTCTTTTTTGCCTTTCTTCTTTTAACTCTATATCCTGGTTTTTCAAAGGTTACACATACATCCATTCCATAGATTCCGACATCTGGCTCATATTTTTGACCAGGGAAGTCGATATGTTCTGGAATACCAAAGGAGAAGTTTCCTCTTTTATCGAACGAATAGGAGTATAATGTTTTTCCTGATGCTTTAAATGCTATGAATGCATTTTTTAAGAATTCTTCTGCTTTTTTCCCTCTCAATGTGACTTTTAATCCAATTGGGAGCTTTTTTCTGATACCAAATGCAGGGTTAGTTTGTTTAGCCAGTGTTCTTACAGGCTTTTGACCAGTGATTTCTTCTATAACTTTTGCACCAGTGAGCAACCTATCTCCACTTTCGCCTACACCCATGTTGATGGTAACCTTTTCTATCCTAGGTTTTCTCATAGGCTGTTTTTCCCATGTTTCTTGGAATGTCATTTTTCCACCATGTTTATTTATTCAAATTTTATAATTATATTCTCATCTTTAAGTGATGATTTACTCTTTATTGTGTCTTTAATGATGATAAAACAGGCTCTTCATCGCCGACTACAAATACGTAGTCTTTAATAGTTTTAAACTGTTCTCCATCTTTTGTTTCAAGGGTAATAATGTCAGGATATAACTTTCTCTTTTCTATCTCAATTATTTTTGCAAAATCTCCTGCGTGTTTTCCACCTGTAATATATGCCAATTTTCCTTCACCGAACTGAACATGACCTACTATTTCTTGTTCAGGGATTGAGATGAGAACGCAGTCTCCAGTTTTATAAACATCCTCTTCTGCCTTTGTAGCATCTGAAACTTTCACAATCTGGTTTCTACCATCATGAAGGTTTAACTGGATGTGTCCGCCTTTAATTACGGTTTTGTTTTTAATTTTGCATAATTTTACATCATTTTTATCTGTTTTCTTCAATGTAATTCTGCCTTTTTCATCAAGCAATACTAAAAAGTTCTCATTTGTATCAGGTATGGAAATTACATCCATTAAACCTGCTGGATATCTGTGTTCTTTTCTTTTTACGCCATCAACTAATATTTTACCCATTTTAATGATTTTTTTAGCTTCTCTTGCATTATCTGCATAGCCTAAAACATCCCTAACAATCAACAATAATGGCAATGAGTTGTCCATTGAATGTGGCCCTGGCAAAGGTCTTGTGGTAAATTTTTTAACTTTTCTTGGAAGTTGCCAATTTGTTGGAGCGGGTAATCTTTTTAGATGTCTTTTAGGTCCCTTACTTGCCATATTCGCACCTCAGTTATTCATTTTTTAAAAATTTAAATCTCCTTTCGTCTGAGTCGTCCAATTTAACAATCATGACATTTGACGGATGAATTGGATATGGAGATTCTTTTCCATCCTGTTTTCTATTTACTGCCCCTTCTACATAGATTTTGTAGGATTTGTAATCAACTTTTGATACTTCGCCTTCTATATTTTTGAAGTTTCCTCTTAATATCTTCACAACATCTCCTTTTTTAACAGGAAGTGCATTTTTATTGTATTTTTCCTTTAACTCCTTTGAGAGCATTGCAGACATCAATCTATTTCTCAAATGGAGCGGAGCGTTGTAAAGTGCTTTTCTTTGTTTCCTTGGCTGTTTTGAGTTTGTCAAAACCATTTTATTCACCTTTTATTTTATAATATTAATATTCGTACATTAGTGAATTATCTTAGCCAGTCTTGATACACCAGGCCATCTTTCAGCTGCTTCTTTTGCAACAGGTCCTTTGATTTCTGAACCTTTTGGGTTTCCGTCTGGGGTTACAATTACCGCAGCGTTATCTTCAAATTTAACTCTTGAACCATCAGGTCTTCTGTATTCTTTTTTCTGTCTTATGATGATAGCAGGCAATACTTGTTTTCTCATTTCAGGAGTTCCTTTCTTAACAGAAACAAAGACCATGCTTCCTACTCCACCAGCAGGCAGTCTTCTAGCAACACCCTTGTAGTTTTTAACTGCAATTACTTCAAGTTCTTTTGCCCCGGTGTTATCAGCACAAACCAATCTAGCTCCATTTGGCAGAGCTCTTATTACTTTTGAACCAAATCCCTTCATGAAATCACCTTATTCTGTAAGTTCTGTTTTTTCAATAACTACAAATGACTTAGTTTTACTTACAGGTCTGCACTCTGCAATTTTTACTTTGTCTCCAACTTTTGCATCTATGCATGATGGGTTGTGAGCAACCATTGTTGTTGTTCTTTTTTCATATCTCTCATATTTAGGTATGTATCTAACAATCTCCCTTTTTATTACCACAGTGTTATGCCCTTTATCACTCACTACGATGCCCTCAAATATCTGACCTCTTACAGACAAGTTTCCGTGGAAAGGGCAATCCTTGTCATTGCACACATTTTCAGGAGATTTTACATCAATTCCTATGTTTCTCATAAATATTACCTCCTAAATACACTTTAAGTGCATAATCGCTTAAAGTTAATAGTATAAAGTTTATAGCATAATCTCTATGGATATTATTAGAATTATGCTAACTTATCGGTGGGGACTTTAAAATAGGTATCAGTATGGATAAAGTGTCTTTACCTTTTTCTTCAATCTATCCTCTGGTCGTCCAATTAGCAGAGTTCCCATTACATCAACAGATTTGTCATTTAGTTTAAATCTAAATACTGCAACATCCTTTGGAATTCTTACTTCCCTCCCATCGAATTTCTCGATGAGAAGGGTATTTCTTGTTTCATCAACAACTCTGCCTTTTATTCCGACCAGATTTGGATTTGAAGATTTTACAATTTCAACGCTTAATCCAATGAGTTCATGTTTTAAAATATTTTGTGGAGTTATCATATTGGGTGTCCCCCGACCCATAAGGGCATAAGGGTGTGCCAACAGGCATCCTTATACCCTTTTTGTGATTGATAATTATATGAGTATAATTTTACAATTTGATTTTAAATTTGATTTTAATGAAGATACTTTTTTAATATGCGATAGTGGTATATAAATATTACTACATCATCTGACTTCAATTGTATCCTTCGAGAATCCCATCTTTATTAGTGCCTCTTCAACCTTTCGTCTATGGTCACCTTGCAATTCAATGGAATCCTTCTTAACTGTGCCACCGCAGGCACATATATCTTTTAACTTCTTTGCAAGGTCTTTAACATCAATCAAATCTACATCAAAGCCTTCGATTACAGTCATCAATTTTCCAAATCTTCGTTTTGCAACATATATTTTTATTTTTTGCTCTTCTTTTGCAATTTCTTCACATACGCACAATTCTGTTGGTAGCCCACATACTGGACAAATTTCAGGCATTACTGCACCTCTTGATACATTGCATTATTTATTGCATTGCTTATTTCTTTTCATTCATTATTGTTTTAATTCTTGCTACTGTTCTCTTTAACTCTTTAACTTTACCGGGATTTGAAGGAGCTCCACCAGTTGCTTTGTTGGAATTTTCCTTCATCAATTCTTTTTTTATTTCAATCAGTTTGTCGTTGAGTTCAGAAGCAGACATTTCTCTTATTTCGCTTGCTCTTAATATAGCCATATTCTCACCAATAATAGTTATTATTATATTTTATTTATTCTTCCACTGTTTCTACGGTGGTTTTACTTGGCACATCTTTTATAATAATTTCATCAGGAAGTGTAATTTCTGGTGGCATTATTTTAACTGTAACTCCAACTACACCAAGTTTTAATTTTGCAATTTTATGGCATTGGTCTACTAATTCTTCTGATGGCTCTCCACAGTGTTTCATGTATCCTTCCATGTATTTCTCTGTTCTTGACCTTTCCCCAGTTAATTTTCCGGAAACAATTACAACAACACCTTTTGCACCTTGTGCCATAACTCTTCTCATAGCTGAGTGTGCTACTCTTCTAAAATGCATTCCTCTTTCAAGGGAGGAAGCTATTTTTTGAGCTACAACTCCTGCATCTAAATCAGGGCTTTCTATTTGTTTTACTTCTATTTGAGGTTTTTCTACACCGTATTTTGTTGCAATTGTTTCGGTTAATTCTTTTACCATTTTTCCTTTTCTTCCAATTACGAAACCTGGTTTCTCAGCAAATACTGTTATTCTTGTTCCTATTGGAGTCTTTTTTACATCCATATGGCTGTATCCTGCTCTTGGCAATTTATTTTTTAAGTATTCATCAACCAAGGTCTCCATAACATTTTCTTTTATAAATGTTCTTTCAATCATTTAATTCACCTATCAATTTAAAATAATCCTGTATCTCGTGTATATATGTGTTTATTAGTAAAATTCTTCCAATATAACTTGAACATGAACTGTTTCTTGGTTTTTTGGCGAAGCTCTACCAAATGCTCTTGGCATGTGTCTTTTTATTGTAAATCCTTTATTTGAGGATATGTGTTTTATTCTCAATTTTTCTGTATTCATACCTTTGTATTCTGCGTTTTTCTTTGCATTTTCTAAAACACTTAATATTTGTGTAGATGCTTTTTGAGGGAATCTACCTGCTGTCCATCCATATTTTCCTTTTTTATGCGGAACATCTTTTCCATGTCTTTTAAATGGAACAACTTGTTTTAACTCAATTACTCTATTTAGGTATGCAATAGCTTTATCTAATTTCATACCACTTATTTCCCTACAAATTTCAATGGTGTGTTTTCTTGAAATTCTCAATGACCTGCCCATAGCTCTTGCAGTTTTATTAGGGTCTGTTTCTACTTTATAATTTAACTTACTCATTTTTATTACCTCAACAATTCAATGCCTATTTTTGCCATTAATTTGGTGCTGTTTATATAGTGAATTTTTACATTCCCTATCGTGTTTTTTGATAGAAAATCAGGACTATCAGCCCCAATCTCCATAATTGGTTTATTATTTGTATGGATATTTACGGCGTATCCACTATTTTCCACAAATTCAACAATTTCTTTTATATATTTAATCTTGTTTATATGTGTTATCATATTATTTCCAATATGGTTGTTATAAGCTAAATAGTGGTATATTATGGGGCATACATTATATATAATTTATAATATCTCAATAAAAAACTAAAATATGTATATAATATATAAATACATTTAAATTATACTAATGAAACTTCCACAGATTCTACACTTTCAACATCATCTAAGTTAGCCAATGCTTCTTCAACAGGTTCTGTTCCCCCTTCTTTTTCTTCCATTTCGATAAGTGGGAATACTGCATATAATCCGAAAGCCAATGGTTCTATATCTATATTTCTACATATTATATCCATACTTTCTACGGTTTCTTTTATTTTGGCAGATAATTCATCTTTATTCACTTCTGGACTTACTGGCATTACTTTTAATTTTACCATAACAATTCCCATGTTTTCACCATTTTTTATTTTTATTTCAATTATTTCTATTGTTATATGTCCTATTCCTCTCTACATTATGGTCCTTCATATCCACATTTTTCGCATTTATATGGATTACTCAATTTTCTACATTTTTCGCATCTTACTAATTCTACATCTCCACAGTTTGGACATAAAAACCTTGCGGCATGTTCTCTTGGAGCAATCTCTGCATGACAAGATGTACATTTATATTTCATATAATCACCAATGGTATTTTTCATATTTATATTATTAATTACCACAAATTTGGATGCGTTTGGCGTTGATACAATGTTCCGTGATGTTGGATTCCTAAATAAGTATATGATTGACATTAACGGGAAAAATTTTAAAGTTACATTAACAGCAAATTTT
>OFDG01000135.1_pt1 | contig 10578 bp, 12 predicted proteins | sample 1520381 | NCBI WGS metagenome assembly OFDG01 (sample SAMEA3696446, study PRJEB22514) | metagenome | biome: water; feature: marine; material: hydrothermal vent | place: Pacific Ocean | collected 2014-08-12 | depth 1521 m | reverse complement strand
AGGAGAGATCATAAAAGGATAAAGAAAAAGTTCATCTTCTACTACGATGGGTAATGTGGTTGGAAATGCATCATAATCACTGAGTTGCATAAGAAATCCTTTGGATTTTAAATTTTAAATTTTAAATTCTAATTTAGCGTTTTTATTAAGGACATACTCGCCATCCAATTGGACATTATTAAATTTATCGATTATCCTTTTTATATTATCCCGTCCATTGTAATTTTTACATAATCTACTCAATTTCTCGGCGTTTTTAAAATAAATATCATTGTTGTTTATTTCATCAATGGCATAACTTAAATCATAATTTAATGTTTTATGAGATAGGGCAATTCCACATTTTAGCTCATTTATTTTTCTCGCATTGTTTTCCTGTTCTGGATGGTCTAAGTCAGGTATTGTAATCACAGGCTTTCCGAAACTTAGTGCTTCCATGAGCGTAGAATGTCCCCCATGGCACACAATAAATGAGCAGTTTTTTATCAAATTTTCCATATCTGTGGCAATAGGTATTACTGTAATATTTTTTGATTTTTTTATTTTTCTGAGTTTTTCTGCAACCTCATGACTTCCGCAGACCATTTTTACCTTTAAATTTTTTTCCTCAGCAACTTTATTTAGGAGCTCTAAAATCCTAAACCTATATTCAAATCCACCAATTACACTCAGTATATAATTTCCCCTTTTGACTTCATCATAATCATCCAATTTATACCTAATCAAAGGACCAATAAATGTTAAATTATTTAGTTTTGTTAAATTGTATTCGCATACAGTATTTGGCATCGGTAAATCAGGAATAAGAACACCTTTGGCAGATTTATTCATTACATTCAACATTTTCATTACTGGATAGACTATATATTTCTCCTTATTGTGAGTTCGCGTATAATTTTGATTTGTAATTACATAATAAGGTTTTTTTAAGAATTTTGATGCTATCACTGTGCTGTATTTACAATCCGATATAATTAAATCAGGATTATATTTTTTTATTATTTCCATTTCCCTTTGTCGTATATTAGATCAGAGACGTCAAGAAAACATACGTCTATTTTTTATTATTAATCTACGTATCTTACAAGTTATATATTTTCTTTGATCAAATAAAAGTTCCATTTATTAACCCTCCTACATTTTTTTGTTACTTAAAAATACTATTCTCTGGATTCATTAGCTCTACTTGTTTAAATGTGCTAAATAATATTAAGCCAAAATCTTCAGGGTCAAAATTATTATCAGGTCCTTTCTTTATTATGTGTTTCTTTGCCTGTTTTTCATCAATAACAGCAGCAGTTTTTTCAGCAAGTCCTTCAATGTCTCCAAATCCCATAAGACGATTTACTACACGTTCAGGGATAAAGATTTCTAAGTCTTCCATTTTTTCACCCAGGCCAATAAAGGTGATAGGTATGTTGTGTTCGAGCGCGATGGCCACTATAACCCCGCCTTTGGCTGTACCGTCCAATTTGGTCAACACTATTTCGTCAATGGGCACGGCTTCTGAAAACAATTGAGTCTGGGAGAGGGCGTTTTGTCCTGTGGTTGCGTCCAGAACAAGGATGGTGCGGTGGGGCGCTCCAGGATGCTTTTTGCTCACGACCCTTTTTATTTTTTTCAGCTCGTCCATAAGGTTGACCTTGGTATGTAGTCTGCCGGCTGTATCCACAAACACGGTATCATAACCCTCTTCTATGGCCTTATCCAGGGCTTCATAGGCCACGGCAGCCGGGTCAGCGCCATCTTCTTTCGCATAAAAGCCTGCACCTACCCGTTTAGCCCAGATATTTAGTTGCTCAATGGCAGCAGCACGAAACGTATCGCCTGCCACCATCATTACTTTTTTGCCCTGCATCTGTGCTCTATGGGCCAGTTTGGCAATGGTGGTTGTTTTGCCCACGCCATTGACACCAATCATCAAGACTACTTCAGGCGGTTTGGATACTCTTATCTTCCTGGGTTCTGGAAACAGAGAGGCAAGCTCTTGTTTGAGCAGCTCTTTAAAACCTTCTGCGTCTTCAATTTTTTCTTTACGAACCTTTGGTCTCAGTTGGTCCAGAAGTTTTTGCGTGGCAGTAAATCCCACGTCAGCCATAATTAAAATTTCTTCCAGTTCTTCCCAGAATTCATCATCGAATTTGCTGGTAATGCTTAAAAGTTGATCAATACGTCTGGACAGTTGTTCTTTGGTTTTACTAAGTCCTTCGGAAAGTTTTAAAAATAGCCTGTTTCGCTCATCTTCTTCATCTTCCAGATCCAGGGCCAGGGCCAATCTGTACTGTAATTCAGAGCGAAATTCAGAAATATCTTCATAGTCCATTTCATCCAGCCAGTGGGCAAACCTGGCTATGAACTCATCTGCTTCTTCTCTGGGCGCTTCCAGGTTTTCAAAAAGAAAATGAAGCCTGGCCCAGAGTTCATCGCCTTTCTTTTCTACGCCTTCCAGAAGGTGGTCCAGCCAGATACTGAGCTTTGGTTCGGCATTTTCCAGTGCCTTACGTACACTTTTTTGCCAGTCAGTATCAATAATAGCTGGCTTTTCTTGAGGCTCAACTGGCTCATATTCAGTAACAACCTTTTTCTCTTCAATATCAGGCGTAAGAGTTTCTTTTTCCTTGATGGAAGGCTCGATTTTTTCAGGAGTTGGCTCCTCTTTTTTTTTCCACAATTTTTTTATTTTACTAAAAAAACCCATATAACGCTCCTTTTCAACCTATTGTATGTTTTTATCTTTTATTACTCAACTTTCGGAGTTGCGGTTGCGGAAAGCACGTTTTCTGAAATGCTTGTAATATCAACAAGTTAACGAAGTCAGAAAGTTGAGTTTTATTATTGTTCTGCCAGACACAATGTTTTGCCCCTACAAGTGTATTTTCGCGTTCATTTTTTTTCATCCTTCATCCTTCATCCTTCATACTTCAAATATCTGTCCCAGATTACTTTTCCTCTGGTTTTTTTATATTTGCGGAGCAAAACATACAGAGCACCTGTTCCGCCATGTCTGGGCAGGGCAGTGCAAAAGGCAAGGACAACTCTTTTTAAAGGCTCTCTGGTTAACCAGTGTTGGACTTCTCTTTTTAAAACACCTATTCCTAAAGGAGAATTTAAACCACGACCAGGAATGAGTAGCACACATCTTTTGTTTTGTGAGTATTGTTCACGCATAAAATAAAGAAGAGCCAATCTAGCCTGGTCAGTATTCATGCCATGCATATCCAGGTGGGCCTGGATGCTAAATCCACCATTTTTTAGTTTACGAAAAATTCTGCTGTCCAGGCCATGTACATATCCCTCAACATATTCATCACTGAACTGTATATCAAATTCGATTTCTCCACGTAAAAATTTTTCCAGTTCATCCTGATTGGATTTATATTTTCTGGAAGAGGGGGGAGAAAAAGAGTTCAGTCCAGGAACCTGGCGTCCTTTTTTATTTAAAGGCTTAACGCCGGCCATGGCGCTTAAAAAAAGCGCTTTGTCATCTTCGTCTTCTCCTTTTATAACCTGATGTTCCTGTTGTTGTGAGATCGTATTAGATGATAAAATTGTTTTGTTTGAGCCATGCTGTGTTTGCTTGATTTTTACTTTTTTTAATTTTTCAAATGGATTATACATGAATATATCTTGACTGGCCAGGAGCTTAATTTTTATTAATATAAATTTTCAGCAACCATTAATGCCTGTTGTATTTTCTCTGGCAATTCTATAGGCATGAAATATGTTGCAGGGTAAAGATATCCGTCTATTTCTGAGATATCTTCATCTATGATGCGAATCATATTGAATGATTCTGCTTCAGGATCATCTAACTTACGATAAATTTTTCCAACTATAAGACTTGCTGGATTATTTTTATTATTTATACAAATAACAAATTCCTTCATGATATTAACCTCTTTATTTTAAAATCTTTGCGCCCTATACCGTGTGCTTCATACCAATGAATCTCAGCTTATCATTTTATATAAAATTAAATTATAACCAATCGCTTGATAATATTTACCACTTCGTCTGCTTCGTCCACAACATAAAAGAGTTCCAGATCTTTTTCATTGATGTATTTATTTTTGAGTAATTGTTCCTTGAACCAATTAACCAACCCTGACCAAAAATTCTTGCCCACCATAATAATAGGAAAGGGTCTTATCCTTTTGGTCTGAGTCAGGACCAGGGCTTCGCTCAGTTCATCCAGTGTCCCAAATCCGCCTGGCATGACTACATACGCCATTGCGTATTTTATAAACATGACTTTGCGAACAAAAAAATAGCGAAAATCGCATTTTAAGTTGATATAGTCATTTGGCTTTTGCTCAAAAGGCAGATGAATGTGTAGTCCGATAGACTGCCCGCCGCCTTCAACAGCTCCCTTATTTCCTGCTTCCATAAGGCCTGGCCCGCCACCTGTGATCACGGCGTATCCGGCTTGAGCCAATTTTCTGGCGATGTCAAAAGTAAGCTGGTATATTTTGTCTTCAGGACGGGCGCGTGCAGAGCCGAAAATGGATACGGCCGGTCCTATGTCGTGTAAGTCTTCAAAACCCTCAACAAATTCGGCCATAATTTTAAACAATCGCCATGAATCCTTGTAGGATAATTCATCAATAACAAATTGCTTGGCAGATGGCATAAAGTCTTATTCTCCTTTTTTCTTTAATTCTTACCCCTTACCCCTTAATCCTTACCCCTTACCCCTTACCCCTTTCAGCTTTTTTTGAACAAATAAAAGCATTTTTTTTGCCTGCTGAAATCCTGGATTTATTTTGACAGCTTTTTGAGCCATCAAGGCAGCTTTGTCCCATTTCTGACTGTCAATATAGAGGCGTCCTACGTTAAAATAAAGGTATTCATCATCAGGATCAAGTTTAAGGGCCTGTAAGTAAGCCTTTTCTGATTGCTCATATTTGCCCAACTTTCGCAAAATCATTCCCAGTCTGTTGAAGACATGGACAGAGTTGGGTTGCTGTTTATTGGCCAGCTTAAGATATTTAATGGCCCTTTTATAATGTTGGGCGTTAATTAGGATATCACTGATATCAATTTTGAGTTGAAAATCTTTGTCAAACTCTTCAATTAATTGTTTAAAAATAAGTTCTGCTTCATCAATACTTTTCTTTTGAAGAAGGTCCTGTGCTGTAGCCAGAGATTTCTTTTTCTTGCGTTCCAGAGCGGCTAATTGTTCTTTTGCTTCTCTGGCCAATTTTTCCTGCAATAAATCAATAATTTCTTTTAATTGTGCCAATAATTGTTTCTCATTCCCTTCATGGTATTCGATAACTACAGGGTAAATCTCGCGCAGTTGTTGATTGTTATTAAGATAATAAAGGCTATCCTGAAGAAATTGTCTGAGATCATTTTTTTCACCTGTCAGAAGATTGGCACGCATCATCTCCTGCACGGCTTCAAAAACACAGGTAAGTGCAGCCTGAATTTTATTTTGTTTTAATAAACTTGAAACACTGATAAATTTTTGTTTACATCTTGTGAAAGTGGACATGGTGGTATTAAGCTGAAATTATTAGTTGTTTAAATTTCGTAAAAAAATAACGGCTATCATGTGGTCCGGGTGCAGCTTCAGGGTGATACTGCACTGCTAGAATGGGCCTTTTTTTATGTCTGAAACCTTCCAGTGTCCGGTCGTTGAGATTGATATGCGTCTGTTCCAGAAAATCCAGATGATCGATTTGAATGCAAAAGCCATGATTTTGAGAAGAAATTTCAATATGCCTGGTTGATAGTTCCTGGACTGGATGGTTCAGGCCATGATGGCCAAACTTTAATTTAAAACTTTTTCCACCCAGGGCCAGTCCTAAAAGCTGATGCCCAAGACAGATCCCGGCCATGGGATAGTGTTCGCTTAAAAGGGCAATAGTATGTATGGTTTCTTCTAAAGCAGCAGGATCACCTGGCCCATTGGATAAAAAGATGCCATCTGGAGATAATTTGTGTACCTGATCAAATGTAAAGTGAGCCGGAACGATTAATAAGTCCAACCCCTCTGCCTTAAGGAGCCTTAGAATATTCCATTTAATGCCAAAGTCAAAAACTACTACTTTTGGTCCCTGTCCTGGCCACGCGTATTCGCCATTTTCAAGGTTTACTTTTTGAGGGCCAGTATCTGTCCAGATATAAGGGTGTTTGCTTGTAGCCTCATAGGCCAGGTTGGCCCCTTCCATGTTCGGCAGTTCCCTGGCTTGTTCAGCAAGTTTTCTGGGATCAAGCTCTTCAGTAGAAATAATACCACGCATGGCGCCATTCAGACGCAGGTGTCTGGTCAGTGCACGCGTATCTATACCCTCAATCCCCATGACATTATGTCTTTTTAAATAATCAGGCAAACTTTCTGTTGCCCGCCAATTGGAAGGTTCGTGACAGCACTCCTTAACAATAAAAGCGGCTACCTGGACCCGATCTGATTCAACATCCTCCAAATTTACTCCATAATTACCAATTAGAGGATAGGTCATGCACACCATTTGACCCAGATAAGAAGGATCTGTTAATATTTCCTGATAACCGGTCATGCCGGTATTAAAAATCACTTCGCCTTCAGCCTTGCCATGACCTGTAAAGGACTTGCCTTCAAACCAGGTACCATCTTCAAGGGCTAAAATTGCTTTCATTAGATGTCTCCTTTTAGAAGAGAAAGAAGTGTAAAAAGGTTCAAAATATTTATTCGTTAAGTACATTAAAGTCAATCTTTAGACCGGGTTGAGATGAGAAAGAAGCGCAAGAAGCGTAAGAAGCGTAAGAAGCGCAAGAAGCGTAAGAAGCGCAAGAAGCGTTGGATATTTAAAATGTATGATTTAACTGCAAAAACTCAAATTTTAACTTTTTGACAAAAATATTAACTTATAATATGTTCTAATAATTCAACATTGAACATTGCCTGCAAAAAGGGACTTTTTGCAGGCGAATCATGTACTTGCTGCCTTTTCTATTTTTTTCACTATAACTTTAAATTCATTCTCAAAATTATCAAGAAAATGTTTATCTACTAGCGATATGTTATTTAACAAGCTAACTGGAAATGTTTTTAGTCGAATTATTAAATCATTATTGTCAAATGCAGATTTTTTTTGTGATATCTTTAATATCTCAATCCAATTGACCTTATAAAATTTATCTATTAAATAAATATCAAAGACATCCTTTGGATTATCTCTGGCTATTACAGCAGTAATTTTGTTTGAGAGTATATTTTCAATATTATCTATAATATAGCCATTTTTTAAATATACTGGATCCTTATATCTTGCTACTCTGTCATTTACAAAATCAACCTGTAATAAGTTATTTATTTTAAATCTTATAAAATCTTTTGATGTAATCTCTTCTGTTACTTGAAAATACTTTTTAAATAATACTCTAATGCTTCTTATTGCTCTATAAAAATCTTGATTATCATTTGTAAAAAAGTCTAAATCATCAGAATATCTTTTTTCTTTATAAAATCTGTTAAGACACGTTCCTCCTGTTAGATAAAATATTTTTTCATTTTTAAAAACCTGCTCTAATACTTTGTCTTGAAGTTTATATAATTTTTTATAATCTAAATTTGCCATTTTAATTCATCTATTTCTAATGGCTTATTTAAGAAATATACTTCAGCCATGTTTTTTCTCTTAAACGCATAATATTCATTAAATTTTGGGACTTTATAATTTTCAATAAGATTCTTTAAATCATCTGGTTTAAAAATTTTTAAATCATCTAAAAAAGCTCTACTATTTAATAAAATTTTTTCAAATAAAAATTGCTGTTCTCTGCGATTTTTACTGTTTGCCAATTTGATTATGTCCTCATCTGATAAATTATAGTCCCAGAAACAATCTTTTTTTATTCTCTGTAAATCTGGCATAGTCTAATAAGTTTTTACCATATTTTTGCAAAATCAAATTCTATTTTACAAATGTCTATGTCAAAGATAATTTTTTCGTTAGTTGCATCAAGAACTTTTATATATCTACCATCTTTAAGTTGAAAAATTTTTGCTATCTTATCTTCTGGATTGACAAGAATATAATATTTTACGCCTTCGTGTTCATACAGTTTGAATTTGAGATTGACATCTTTTAAAAAGGTTGGAGGCGATAAAACTTCAAAAATTATAGATGGTGCTCTGGTAATGTATTTACCTTCTGGTTCGTAACAGATGACTAAATTATCTGGTTGAACAATAATATCTTCACTTATTTTCCAGTCCACAGGCAATAACGCATGACATTGAGGACATTTAGCCAACCGTTGTTTTAATTCAGAAGCTATGTTATTACTAATCAACTGATGTTTAAGATCAGGGGCAGGAGACATAGCATAAGGAATGCCCCTGATTATTTCCCACCTTCCTTCCCAGGATATGTAATCCTCGTAGGTATAGTGGGGTAAATCATTGATTGTTAGAGCATCCATTTTGCTTCCCTGAGTAATGTTTAATATTCAAAGTTCAGGGTTTACTTTTCTACATTCCCTTTAGCCTTTAGCCCTTAGCCAACAACTCACAAACCCTTGCTATATCCTCTGGTCTATCCACACCATGACATTCAAAATTTGTCTGTACGACCAGAATGGGGATATCTGCTTCTAACAACCTTAGTTGTTCCAATTTTTCCCACCTCTCCAGGCGACTTTCGCCTAAACTTTTGAATCTGGCAAGTATATTCATACGCATGGCATACAGACCAATATGACCTAAGTATTCTGGTTGCCTATCCCTGCCAAAGGGAATGGGTGAACGGGAAAAATACAGGGCATGGCCGCTGCTTGAGCAGACCACTTTGACTATATCCGGGTTTTTTGCTTGATCAAAAGAAATCGGCTTAGCCAAAGTGGTTACTTGAACTTCAGAACTTGTAGTAAAGGGCTTTAAAAGCTCGGTGAGCATTTCCGGGTTTAGCGCTGGTTCATCACCCTGAACATTAACTATCACACTATCTTCTGGCAAATTCAGTTGTTTTGCTGCTTCCAGGATCCTATCCGTGCCACTTTTGTGTTTTTCACTGGTCATAAGTACAGGCACATGCAATTTTTTTGCAGCTTCAAAAATCCGCGAGTCATCTGTGGCCAGATAAACATCTTGTAACAGGGGGCACTTTTTAGCCCGCGTATATACATGCCAGAACATGGGTTTACCCAGAATATCGGCCAGGGGTTTGCCCGGGAAACGGCTGGATTTATATCTGGCTGGAATGATTGCGTAAAATTCTGGTGATTTCTTTCCAGACAATCTTTGTTCCCCCTTTTTTATTTTTAATATATTCCTGAAATCTGGCATGAACTTTATCTCTGGACATCCTGGCGGGCCTTGAAAGCTCAATATATAATTCTTTTACATCATTTACCTGGATTACAAGGTTCTGGTGGATAAGTTCTTCACCAACCCATTTAAAATTATCCCAGAATGGTCCTATGCACGGAATTACACCCTGTGAGATGGGTTCAAGGAAATTTTGTCCCCCGCAGGGAACAATACTTCCGCCCACATAGACTGACCTGGCCAGGGCATAAGCTGGCAATAATTCGCCAAATTTATCCCAGATAACCACGACAGAGCCAGTGATCTGGCCTTTAAGTTCGGAGCGTAAAATCCAGTTGATTTTCTCCTGACTCAAAAATTGTTTCCAGGCATCCAGCCTGTGCATGTGCCTTGGAAAAAGAGCAATAATGGTGCGAGAATGGTCATGGATCATTTTTTTGATTAACCATTTAATTTTTTCTTCTTCTTGTTGCCGTGTAGATGCAAGTACAACTAAAGGTGGTCTGGGTTTAAAATATTTGGCCAGGGGATTTTGCACATATTTTAATGGTGGATCAACAGAGATTTGATCAAATTTAATATTGGGCATTGTTTTTATGGTTCGATTTTCGACGTTCGAGGTTCGAGGTTGATTGTCCGGTATTTGAGCAAGGCAAGGAGAGAAAATGTCCGCGAATCTTCTGGCATCGTTTTCAGAGATAGCCAAAATTTTGTTCGGGCCGATGGCGCTCAGCAATCTGCGTATTTTCAGGTATCTGCTGTAACTTCTGGTGCTCATGCGTGCGTTGGCTAAAATAACTGGAATGGATTTTATTTTACATACAGACAAAAAAGAAGGCCAGATTTCTGTCTCCAGAATAAGAACCAGCCTGGGGGAGATCCTGGCTATTGACCTGAACATTATGCACAATGGATCAAAGGGGAAATAAGCCAGTTCAATATGAAGATTAGCGTTATTAGCTGCGTCAGGGTTTATTTTCTTTTTTAATACCTCAAACCCCTGACTGGTACAGGTTGTAATCAGGATCCTGGTTGAGTGGTTGCTGTGCGTAGTCGAAGCAAGAGCGTTAACAATGGTTATGGCCAGTTGCGCTTCTCCCACTGACGCGGCCTGGATCCATAAATCAAAAGGGCCTTCTGGCAGGCAGAAACCCCAGCGTTGTTTCAGACCCTGACGCAGGCGAGAGGAGAAAAAAGTAAAAGGCAGGAAAAGATACCATGTCAGGGTGTAAATTAACAATATAAGCCAGTGGTGTATTTTAATCATCTCAACTTTCTGAGTTGAAAAAATGTTTAATATTTTCAATCAGTTACAGAGTCGA
>OFDG01000133.1_pt1 | contig 10614 bp, 8 predicted proteins | sample 1520381 | NCBI WGS metagenome assembly OFDG01 (sample SAMEA3696446, study PRJEB22514) | metagenome | biome: water; feature: marine; material: hydrothermal vent | place: Pacific Ocean | collected 2014-08-12 | depth 1521 m | reverse complement strand
TAACAGTACTTGGCAAAATAATAAATAAACAAAATACTATCGAAATTGAAAACCTTTTAAAAATGGATGAAATAACATTTAACAATTATTTGCATTATAAGATATATTCATCAGAAGAACCTATTGGATGGTCATACCGGAATGTAATAGATATATTTTACAACGAATACTGTGGAAGAAAAATAAATCTTCAAGATATTGAACAAAAAGTAAAAGAACGAGCTTTGGAAGAAGGTATTGAAAATATAGCATTTAGTCAAAACAGTGTAAGGGGGGCATTAAACTTTATTTCAGCATTAGAGCCAAATCCAGTAGATGATAGCAGCAGTGTGTTCAATTTAAGGAGCTACTGCCAACCACATTTGATGTTATGGGGAATAGATTATATTTACAACAAACAGTGGAGAGGTGAATATGGGTCATTGATACTTCTTGATGATGAAAAAATTGAAGAATTGTGTAAATTTGCAATGATAGATAGAGATAATTTTGACAGCATACTAAAACAGTGTGATATGATTTACAGCTTTTTAGATGTTTCAATGAAGTTATTTGGTAAATCCATTAGATTAAATCGTAAATGGACATTTGAGGATATTATATAAATACATGTTTAAAGGGAAATTATGATAAATTACCTTGAAATAATCAATTATATAAAGAATAATTACAATAAAGATTGGATGACTGACAGTCAAAAAGAGGCATGCGATAGGGTAAATGAATATTTACTATATGATGATGTTGTGGGTATATATGGAAAGGAAGGTGTTGGAAAAACATTTTTAGGATGGGTTTTTGTAATGGATGGTTTTAAGTATTTTGAAGATGAAAAAAAATATAAAGAATATTCGAAAAATGTGCCTTATGCAGTTATAGATAATGGGAGGCTAACTAACATAAAAGATATTAGGCGATTAACCATGACAAAAAGTGAAAAAGTGATATACATCACTAAAATAAAGTCAGTCCCATATTCTGTAAAATTAACACTCGATAATAGTGATATTGTCAAAGTGCTTGATAATTTGAAAAGTCTAAATATAAACATCAATAAAAATTATTCGAACAATAATTTGTGGAAAATTTTCAGAGGGGTTGTTTATGATTGGTAATTTGGAATATATTATCAACAAAAGTATTGTTGTAGATACATACTCGCCAGAAAACTTTATGGAAAAACCAGATGAAATTTATGCAAACTATGAGAAATATCTTTCTACATATATTCAAGTGGGGAGCTCCGACTTTGATAAAAGATTTGTGAAAAAAATAAAAAATGGAGAAACTGTAAAGGGCTATATTTCTGCACCATTCGGATATGGAAAAACGAGCAAGGCTCTAAGTTTGTGGAATTACTGCAAAGAAAACGGTTTATTGGCAGTTCCTCCGTTTAAATTCGATGGAAAACTTGACAGCATAATGGATGCAGTTTATGGATGGACAATATATGTGTTTAAACATAAATATCCCGAATATTCAAACAGCATTGAAAAAATCTATCTAAAATACAAAGCGGAGGGAAAAGAAAAAGAAATTAGGAAGTTACAGCAAAAGAATCGATTAACACGAGAGGAAGCTGAGAATATAATTAATGAATTTGTTGAAAGTGGTAAGCTAATAACTGGCATCACTCCGAAAATATTAATGCAATTTTTGAAGGAGATAAATGGAATTATAAAAGAGAAATTTGAAGGTTTGGCAATATTTGTTGATGAGGTTCAAGGTATCACCAATACAAAAACAATAAATGAACTTAGAAACTTTGTTTTTGAATTGGGAACTTACAATGAAGGGATAGGGATATTGTTTATAATTCCGGATTATCAGGAAGAGGAATTAGCTACACGGGCAGGGGATTTGATTGATAGGCTGAAAAAGGATGAATTCTATTTGAATTTAATAAATATATACACCAACACTTTTGCTGAAAATCTTTGGAAAAAATATGGGGAAAAATTTGGATTTAAACCATATGATATAATAACAAAAGACTGCTTGAGGTCTATTGGTGAAGTGTCTTCAAAGGAGCATTTGGGGAGAGGTCCAAGAACTGTGATAAACGCTTTCAAAAGGGCATGCACAATTTACAAAGACACTATGAACTCTTATGATGTTTTGGATTTTGTTAATGATGTATTGAATAATAAAGTGGGGTATGTCCAACCAAAATATGTTGAAGGGTTAAATCTAGCTCTGTCTTTGAATGAAATAAATTCCGAAGAAAAACGAAATGTTATTAAGTTTTTAGGGGCATTTCCAAATGGTATTAGTGAAGACAAAATTAAGGCATATGGATTATGGAATGCATTTGAGGAGCTCCAAAAGAAATTATATGGAACAATCATAAAATACACCATCGAGGGATACTCACTTGAAGGATTGGAACATGGAGATAGCAATGATTTCATAACTCAGCAGATTATAAAGTTTAGAACTCATTTTGCTGAAAATGAAATGTATGAGGGAGATATGACCGATGCATTTTTGAAATATCTAATGCCTGAGATTTTTCCAAGAAGGCGGGGAAATCAGATATTTGGATGGACTTACAAGGATGATACCCCAATACTGAATGGTCATTTCATTTTTTTGGAAGGGACATTCAATCCGAAATATCCAAACAGGTTTGTGGAAACCTATGTTGTTAGAAAAGAATTGGATGAAAGGAGCATATCATTTGTAGAGCAGTTAGTGTGTAAGGCTGGGGATATTTCTTACGAATTTGTGCTTGATACAAATAATCACGATAATTCCAATACTGACGATTTAGAAATTAACTACAATACTGGAATGATAACATTCAAGTTTAATATGCTTAAAAAAGTTGCTGAGCATGGGTTCCCGGGAGAATTAAAAAGACTTCAAAATTATGTAAAACCACAGGATGTAAATCCAATGTTCATGCTATGTCTTTTGAAACATCTTGATAATTTAGAAAACAGCGAAATATATACAAAATTTGAAGGGGAAATTAAATCATTGAAAAGTTTGCTTGTCAGGTATTTGAAGAGATTTTTGTTCAGCGATGAATTGAAAAATAAACACAATTTGTCGAAAAATTATGAAAAAATGGTTGAAGAGATATTCACAAAGCTTTGTGTAATGAAATACCCTTGTTATCATACTTTAATACACTCAGTTAATTACCACAGGGATTTGGACAGATACCGAAGTTATTTAAAAAAACTACCAATTTCAAAGAGAAGGGGAGAACCTATCGAATCCACAAAAAGAGAACTTGTGGGTGAATTGACTGGAAGTAGAAATCCAAGTGTTTCAGGATTTTATGATGAATGCAAATCTGGAAAATGGAAAAATCTAATAAAAATCATATACTGGGGCAGGGACGACAGGGTGGAATTCAATCTCACTATGCATCCGCTTGAAAAGGATATATGGGATACCTTTAAAAATAAATTTGATACATTCGGTTCTGTAAAATGGGATGAAATTGAAGAATATGCGTTTGGAAAAGGTTATTTAATAGACGAAATTGAAGATGTCATTAAACTTCTCGAAAGTAGGGGATACATCAAATATGACGAAGACAATGACATTTTGATAAAACAAAGGCAAATATCAAATGTGGATGTGTTGAACAAGTTTGAAGAAGTTGTAAATATGGCAGGATATGTTGCTAAAATATGTAGAGAATATGGAGAGACTCCAAATTTGTCAATAAACTTTAACTTAAAAAATAAAATTAAAAATGAACACAATGAAGATAAATTACATGGATATATGGACAGAATAAATGATTGGGAACGAGGCATAAATGTAGAGTTCAGAAGAATAACCGAACGATTAAACAATGATAAAACAAACATGCTAGATAGAATAAATAAAACAATTGCAGAATTGGACAGAATTAAGGATAAGATAGAGAAGGAGGGTGAAGCTTCGATAACTTGCGGTTCTCTTGCGTCCATAATAGACCATATAAATAGGATACCGAGAAATCTAAAAAGAGAATGTCAGAATTCCATAAAGGATGCAAAAGAACTCAAAGAAAGCATAGAATATTCAGGTAGCGATTTTATAGAATTGGCTAAAAGATTAAAGCGGGCTAAAAACACATTGAACGAGATAAAAAGGAATCAAGATGATATCAATAACAAATATAAAAAATGGCAAACATGGAAAAAACTAATTGGCGACATGGAAAATATAGTTAGAAATATTGAAGAATACCAGGAGCATTTAGATATTGAAGAAGAAAATTCAATGTTTGAAAGTCTCATCGATGAAATACAGCATGGTTTTGCACGAGAAAAGGACAAATATTTATTTAAAGAAGAATTCATAGAACCAAAAATTAACCAGATAGCCAATAATATAAAAAATAAAGAAAGATTGTTGAGAAAAGACTTCAATGACAAAAAAGATGATTTAGAGGCAATATTAAATAGTATCATAAGAGATAGTGAAATTTTGGACAATGGATATGTAAGATACAATATTGCATTTAGCATCGAAGACAAAGACATGGCATATCAGAATCTCAATGATTTTGTTAAAAATGACATGAAGAACTTTATTTTATCACATGAAGATTATATTGTAGGAATAAAAACAAAAATTGACATGAAAATTGAAAATGAATCCGAAAAGGATGAATTATATAGCAAATTACATAAAATTGAAGAGAAACTAGATGGATTAAAATCCACATTATTTGAGTTAGATATAATTGAGGGGTTAGATGATATTAAGGACATGAAAGAAAATTTAATGGAATTGGGGCGAGAAATTAAGGAAATTGATAAAGATGTAAAACGGAGAAGCTCATGGTTTGAACCTACTGAAGAGGAAAAAAGAATTCTTGAAATATTGAACAAGGAAAAGGAAATGCCACTTGGGGAGCTGATAAAGAAAAGTGGCATGGATACAGAGGGGGTCATAAAATGTCTGAACAAATTAGACAACCATGTCGAAATACTTGTGAGAAAAAAATAAAAAGGTTTCCAGTTTATTTGGGATTACACCACAAACTTTCCTTATTATTTTTTGATTTGGACGAGATTTCATACGATGAATTTTGGAATATGATGGATAATCCACATATCCAAATTCCACAAAAAAACTATGTGATCACCGACCAGTGTGATGATAGATTACCAATGTATGAGTTAAATCACAATCCATTTACATTTGAACTAAATACTATCATTGAAGAAAAATACCATTTAATCGAAAAATACGCGAAAACACAGAAAGATGTCAAAACAGATATTTTGAAATATGTGAATTCAAAAACCCCAAAAACTGTGGTTTTGTATCTCATTGATGGGTTATCTTATATTGATGTCGTGAATTTAAATATGGGCAATATGTTTAAAAAAATCACACCAGTTTTTGTAAATGGTAAAACAAATACAATAAATGGTTTTAAGAATATAATTTTTGGACATGATAATATTCCAATAGCCAAAAGTCTATATTATTTAGGTTATGACATTTATGGGCTAACCTATTGGGGTAGAGCCAAAAATAAAACAACTGATGAATTATTTGAATACATACCTGAGAATAATATCTTTATACATGAGATGGATTTAAAAAATATGATCGAAAATAACTCTTGTAGAAAAAAATATATACAAATATATAGGATGGGGTTAGATGAGGATGCCCATAAAATAAGAACTACAAGTAAAGAACTTATAAATCATAAAATAAACGAAATTTTTGAAAATATAAAAAAATTAGTGGAATTTTTAGGTAAAATTAATGAATCGTTTGTAGTTTATGTAATTTCAGACCATGGGATAAAATGGGACTTTGAGAAGAACTATGGTAAGGGAGCTCACGGAGGAATATCCTTCGAAGAGTGTTTTGTTCCACTAATAATAATTGAGGGATAGCATGCTTTTTATCGGAAGGGAAAAAGTTAGAGAAAAGTTAGAAGATGACCAATATATTGATGCATCAAAATCTCATGCCATATTTATCTGTGGAAAAAGGGGTAGTGGTAAAAGTTATACCATGGGGGTGTTAGTTGAGGAGCTCCAAGAGAAACACCCTGATTTTTTGAAAATTATTATTGACCCAATGGGAATATTTTGGACTATGGCTGAACTAAATATTGAGCAAGAGGAAGAGCTCTGGGATTGGAATTTATATGCAAGGGAATATCCTGTTAAACTGATAGTTCCCGGAGAAGTGGAAAAACGGTTTGATAGTGAAGTGGTAAAAGAATTGGAAAATAAAGGAATTGAGTTTAAACAGCTTCTTTTAAATCCTTCAGACATATCACCAGAAGGATGGTGTGATTTGTTTAACATAAATATAAATGAAATGATGGGAATTGCATTATATAGGGCTGTGGATTCTATATCAAAAAAGTTTTTCACAATAGATGACATCATTTACGAAATAGAAAGGGACACAAAATCGAAAGAAACTACAAAGGAAGCGTTAATCAATAGATTAAATATGGCAAAGAAATGGGGAATATTTGCAGATGAAGAAATCCAAATAGAAAGTGTGTTTAGCACAAATGCCGTAAATGTCGTTGATTTAAGCACAATAGAAAGTGGAAGGCATGGATTAAGAGATTTAGTGGTTTCAATAGTCTCAAAATATCTATTCAATCAAAGATTGAAATCAAGAAAAAGGGAAATGTTAAATTTAGAGTCAAAAATGTCAAAAGTTTGGATGTTTATTGACGAAGCTCATAATTTCATCCCATCTGGAAAATCAACATTATCTAAGGAAATACTGATAAGGTGGGCAAAGGAAGGGCGACAGCCTGGGCTAAATTTGATAATAGCCACCCAACAGCCATCAGCGGTTGATAACGAAGTTTTGAGCCAATGCGATATAATTTTTGCACATAAGGTTACTAATAGGGAAGATGTAAATGCACTAAATAAGTTAAATCAGGAATACATGGGAAAGGAATTGAAGATATATATTAAGGATTTAAATAAAGGGGAGTGCGTATTTGTTAATGATGAAAAAGAATGTATAAAAACTGTTAAAATAAGACCAAGAAAGAGCAAACATGGCGGGGGGGAGAAATAATATAAAAATAAGAAAGATAAAAATTAAAGTTAAAAGTTTAGAAAATATAAATAATTATCTAAATATCGGCTGTAATGAGCAATATAAAGGCAAACTTAAAGGTCTGTATGGGAATCCTTTGGTTTCTTCTTTTATTTTTTCGATTAACTCTTCAACAGTCAAATTTTCTTTTACTGGTTTTTTTAGTGTGGATTTTTCTCTTACTGTAATGGTTAAAATATCATTTTCAACCTCATTATCTCCAATTACCACAACAAATGGCACCCAGTCTTTACCTGCATTTCTTATTTTTTTACCAACACTTTCTTCTCTGTCGTCAAAGTCAGCTCTTATTCCGTTTTCTCTGAGTTTTTTGGCAATTGATAGGGCATACTCGGAATGTGCATCAGCCACAGGTATTACTCTTGCCTGTATTGGCGATAACCAAACTGGCAACATTGGTGGAGCTCCTGCATCTGCATCTAATGAAGCCTTTTCCAAAAGTCCGCATAATACTCTTTCTATACTTCCAGTAGGGGAGCAGTGGAGTATAATAGGATATGTTTTTTCATTTCCTTCATGCACAACTATATTAAATCTTTTTGCACTTTCAACATCAATTTGAACAGTTGGATTTTCAATAGGTCTTCCAAAGCTATCAATTACAGCCATATCTACTTTTCCTACCCAGTAGTGTTTTCTTTCTGGAATTAATTCAAGAATTACATCTTTTTCATATTTTTCTTTATATTCTTTTGCTACTTTAAAGAACCATTCTTTATTTTCTTCAAAGAAATCTTCCGTAAATCTAAATATTGTAGAATATGGTGTATTAAGGTCATCTCCTGTTTTTAAGCACATCCAGAATTGATTTTCAAATTCCTCTATTGTCTGTTTGGTATCCTTACAAACTGTGTGCATATCTGGCATGGTGAAGCCTCTAAGCCTTTTCAATCCTACAAGCTCCCCTCTTTGTTCATATCTAAAACTATATGTGCTGAGCTCATATAATTTTAAAGGTAAATGTTTTGGAAGGATATACATGTCTTTTTTCATCATAAATTGTCCAAAACATGCCGCAAATCTAAGCATTAAATCTTTATTCCCCTGTTTAAATCTGTATTGCCTTTCCCCAAATTTATCGGCATGTTCTTTTATCGCTTTATTTCCCAAATCATACATTACAGGTGTTTCAACAGGCATACCATTGTTTTCTACAACCATATTATAAACATAATCCTGCAAAAGGTCTCTTATGAGTTTTCCCTTTGGATACCATCTAAAATGTCCAGCATCGGAAGATGGTTCATAGTCGCAAATTTCCTTTTCTGTAATAAATTTTACATGTGGCGGTTCTATATCCTTTTCCTTGCCTCCGTGTTTTATTCCCATTTCATGCATGGCTACGGATTTTAAACCTTTATCTTTTAATTTTTTAACATTTTTTTCATTTAATTCCATTAATCCTTCTTCCCCCTTTTCCCCGTTAAGGAGGTAGAATTTATTTTTCAGCCTGTCTTTTACTTCTGTTTCTCCTTTTTCCACTTCCCGTTCTGTGGTTATTTTTCTAGATAATTCACTTAACGGATGTCCTTTACAGCTAATCTTAAATGATTTATACCAACCAAATGGAGCTCTCAAAACAGAATAATTTTTCTGTTTTAATTCTTCTTCAATTTTCTGTAAAACTTCTTTTGCAACTTTTGGAGCAGATAACTCACTTGATAAATGAGCATAAGGATAAACAACCACATTATTAATTTTTAAATTTTCAGCCGTTTTTATTATCTCATCTACGGTATTGTCTATTACATTTTGTGGATTTTCTTCATCCTCTTTCTCGACTGCCATAAAAACAGTTAAACATTCCTCCATTTTTCCATTTAATATATCTGTATCTTCTGCAATTTTTGTTTTTTGTTTTGCTTCAAATTCCAAATAATCTGAGTGAATCAATAAAACTTTCAAATTATCCCTCTTATAAAATTGTCGTGGTTATAAAATTATAATTATTTTAAAAATATATGTGTTTCAATTATATAAACTTTATAAACTTTAAATTATTTAAAAAAAAGAAAATATGTAATTATTGCTTGGAGCTCCACAAAAGATATACAAAATATACTAAATAATATATGTATTAAAAAATTTATTATTCATCCATTCTTTGAGTTCTTTTAACTGTAAAGGCAAAAAATGCGGGAAGAACAGCACCGCCCAATATTGCCTCTGTTAATGCAACATCGGGGGCAAGGAGTGAGCTGAATATATATGCCAAACCCAATCCACCCAATCCAGTTAAAACTACACATTTAATCAAATCTTTTTGAACCAGAGCTCCGATATAAGATAATACTACCAATAATAATATTCCCACATCTATAATTAAACTATAATTTAAATCCATGTAATAATCACCTATAATCCCACACATATATGATATATGTAAAATTGTTTTAATAATCTGTTAATTGGTTTCCTTTAACTCGTCATAATAATCTCCATTTGCAATTGCATGAGCCGCAAATGGACATAGAATTAAATATATTAATGCCAATAAGGGCTGATTTAATACTAATAAGATAACTATACATGCAATATCTACAACTCCTGCAATGTGAAGCCGTGCATAGACCATATTTTTGCCATCTTTTTGAACCCAAAGTCTGCCTGATGCTATAAGGATTCCCAATGAACAGATTATTAAAACAATATCTTTAACAACATTTACATTAATAAATGCACTGATATCAACCATAATTACACCAAATCCAATAAATTATTATCATTATTAATCATTATAGTTTTTACATATAAATATTTAATGGAAAATCATATTGTATGTCAGGGAGCTCCTTGTAGTAATGGTAATATGTCATACTAATCTTTTTAGGCGTATATGGAATTTTTTGAACACATTATATATAGTTGATATATTATATATTATAAAAATTGAAATAAAAACATTAATGGTGTAATTATGTTCATAGGTGTATTGTTAAATAAAATTGATTTGATGATTATATTGTTGATATTTGTTATATGTATGGTTTCATTATGGGCATTTTTTAAATCTATTGAAAAATTGAAAATTGCATTAGGTAATCCGTTGTGTGAGGTAAATTTAAAGTTATTAGAATATTTGCACGGTAATTCTTATAAAAGAAAGTTTATTCATATATTTATGGTAGTTTTGGTTGCTATTTTTGTGTTGGATATCTTGTTGCATATTATGATTTTCCCAATTGTAGGATATTATCCAATAGATATTGCCCTTATATTAAATGCAGTAATAATATTACTTGTGGCAGTTATTCCGCTTTCAAATATGAGGGTTGAACTATATAAAAACGGAATATTTATAAATAAATTATATCAATGGGATTATTTTAGGGGATATGTTGATGAAGGCGAGTATATTAAATTGCAGTGGGGAAAAGGAATATCTAAATTAATAGGAGCTCCCCTATATTTAAAGAAAAATGAACGAGTTGAAGAAATAATTAAATATTATTTAAATGAGATAAAATAATTCAATAGGTAAATAAATGGTCAGCTACCAACGGATAAATCCGTTGGCTTGCCCTTCCAACTCCCTTAATATTA
>OFDG01000132.1_pt1 | contig 10692 bp, 10 predicted proteins | sample 1520381 | NCBI WGS metagenome assembly OFDG01 (sample SAMEA3696446, study PRJEB22514) | metagenome | biome: water; feature: marine; material: hydrothermal vent | place: Pacific Ocean | collected 2014-08-12 | depth 1521 m | reverse complement strand
TGTTATATCATATCATATCATATCATATCATATCATTGGATTTAGATATTATAATAATAGAAATATTTAAATAATGCGGTGTTAAACCTATTAGAGGTTAAATATAACAAAAATCGACAAACATCGTTATAAATAAAGTTGTCGATTGACTCTATAAGGAGGTCTAATATATGACATGCACCATAGTAGTCGGCGGTCAGTGGGGCGACGAAGGAAAAGGAAAAATAATTAGTTATGTATGCGAAAAAGATAAGCCATCAGTAGTGGCAAGGGGCGGAGTAGGTCCCAATGCAGGACACAGCGTAGAAGTTGATGGCAAAAAATACGGAATAAGAATGGTTCCAACAGGATTTCCAAACAGGAGCTCCAAACTTGCAGTAGGTGCGGGTGTATTAGTTGATGTTGCCGTTTTATTAAAAGAAGTTGAAATGTTAAAGGAATTTAATATCAAAGATAGAGTAATTATTGATTACAATTGTGGAGTGATTGAGGAAAAACATAAAGAAATGGATAAATCAAACTCCCATTTATCAAAAGAAATAGGCTCAACAGGAACAGGATGCGGTCCTGCAAATGTAGATAGGGCAATGAGAACGCTTAGATTGGCAAAAGAATTTGATGCTTTAAAACCTTTTTTAGGAGATGTTTCAGACATAGTAAATAGTGCCATTGAAAATGGAGAAAATGTATTAATTGAAGGAACTCAGGGAACATTGTTATCATTATATTATGGTAGTTATCCATATGTTACCTCAAATGATACATCGGCATCAGCATTTGCTTCTGATGTGGGTATCGGACCTACAAAAGTTGATGAAGTAATAGTTGTATTTAAATCATATCCTACAAGAGTTGGAGAAGGTCCATTCCCTACTGAAATGAGTGTGGAAGAGGCTGAAAAATTAGGACTTGTAGAATATGGAACTGTTACAGGTAGAAGAAGGAGAATCGGATATTTCGATTACGATTTAGCAAAAAAAGTATGTAGATTAAATGGAGCTACGGCAATTGCTTTAACATGCCTTGATAAATATGATAAAGAATGTTATGGGCTTACCAACTATGACGATATTACGGAAAAAGGATTGGCATTTATAAAAGAAATTGAAGAAAAAGTTGGAGTTCCAGTTAAAATAATCTCAACAGGTCCAGAACTTCACCAGACAATCGATATAAGATAATACTATTTTTTTATATTTTTTTACTTTTTATTATATAATTTTTTATTTTTTTAATCATATATTTTTATATTATTTATGCCATATATTTCTATATATTATATTTTTATCAATATTATAACTAATGAGGGTAAAAAAATGCTTGATAAAATTTTTAATCCAAAATCCATAGCAGTTATCGGAGCTCCCAAAGAAGAGGGAAAAGTTGGTTATGCCATAATGAAAAATTTAATGGTATTCAAGGAACAAAATAAAGAACACAAAATATATCCTATAAATCCAAAATATGAAGAAGTATTTGGGCTTAAATGCTATAAATCTGTTTTAGATGTTGAAAATAATATTGATTTAGCTGTAATTGCAATTCCTTCTAAATTTGTGCCAATGGCATTGGAGGAGTGCGGGAAAAAAGGAATAAAAGGGGCAATAATTATTACAGCAGGTTTTTCAGAAGTGGGGAACAACAAATTAGAGGAGGAATTAAAAGAAATAGCAAAAAAATATAACATTAGAATAATAGGTCCAAATTGTTTAGGAATAATAAATATGCACAATAAATTAAATGCTTCATTTAGTAAAGAATATTTTAAAGAAGGAAATGTGGCATTTATATCTCAAAGTGGGGCAATTTTAACGGCAATATTGGATATATCCCCATTAATTAATGTTGGATTTTCCAAAATCATAAGCACAGGAAATAAAATGGATATTCAAGAAAGCGATTTAATGGAGTATTTAGCAAATGATGATAATACCTCCGTTGTTGTGGCGTATATAGAGGGATTAAAAGATAAAAAATTCATAGAATCGGCAAAAAAACTTGCAAAAACTAAACCAATAATAATATTAAAAAGTGGAAAATCAGAGAAAGGGAAAAAAGCCGTATCCTCACATACTGGAAGTTTGGCAGGAGATAATCAGATATATAACGCAGTATTTAAGAAAAGCAATGTTTTAGAGGCTGAAACCTTTGAGGAATTGGTAAATATGATGCATATATTTTCCACACAACCGCCTATGAAAAGGAACAACATAGGAATTATAACTAATGCGGGAGGATTTGGAGTATTGGCAACAGACAGTTGCGAAAAATACAATTTAAATGTGGTAGAATTTGAGGATAGCACACAAACAACATTAAAAAAATACTTACCTTCTACTTCGTCAATTTCAAATCCGCTTGATTTAATTGGAGATGCCACCACAGAACGATATAAAAATGCCATAGCAATATTAAAGGAGGATAAAAATATTGATGGATTATTAATTATACTAACTCCTCAAGAAATGACTAAACCACTGGAAGTTGCAGAAATTATAGGGCAATTAAATAAAGAAATAGATAAACCAGTTGTAGCATCATTTGTAGGTGGTAAGGAGGTAAAAGGGGCAAAAAGTTATATGCGGAAAATGGGGATTCCGTCATATATATCTCCTGAAAATGGAGTGGAAGCACTATCCAGTTTATATAAATATGAAAATATAAAAGATAAGGAAGAAAATTATGAATTATATGACCGCATAAAACAGGAGCTCCTAAATATAAAAAATAATCCAGAACATAAAAATATTATTAATAATTTGTTTAATAATCCAAATGAATACAATGCAAAGGAATTTTTAAAAATAAATGGAATATCCGTTCCAAAAAAATATTTGGCAAAGACTGTTGAAGATGCAAAACAATATGCCAATAAATTAAATAATAAAGTTGTTCTTAAAATATCTTCTCCAAATATATTGCATAAATCCGATGCAGGTTGTGTAATAATCAATCCAAAAGATATTGAAAAATCATTTAATAAAATTATGGTAAATGGAAGAAAATTTTTAGAGGCAAATGCACCAAACGGGGTTATTGATGGCGTCCTTGTTGAGGAGCTCCTTGAAGGAACTGAAATAATAATAGGTGGAAAAAAGGACAACATATTTGGCGGTGTTGTAATGGTGGGTTTAGGTGGTATATTTGTAGAGGTTTTAAAAGATGTAGCTTTTGCCATTAGTCCCATATCCAAAAATTATGGAAGTAGTATTTTAAAGGAATTAAAATCCTATAAAATTTTAGAGGGAGCTCGGGGGCAGTTGAAAAGAGATATGGATTATATTATTGATGTAATGATTAGAGTAGATATATTAATGGATATTTATCCAAATATAAAAGAAATAGATATAAATCCATTATTTGTAAAAGAAGAAGGAAAAGGAGGCTGTGCAGGAGATGCCTTAATAATTGTTGATAAATAATTATAAATCAAATAATTCCATATTTTTTAATAAAATCTCTTTTTTTAGATTATATATATCACATACCAAAAAACAATTTTGAGATGGATTTACAATATAACTATCATTGATTTTATCAATACATCTACTTTCGTGAATATGTCCGCAAATTGTCAATATTGGTCGGTATTCTTCAATTATTTTTCTTATTGAGGAGCTCCCAAAATTTTCATTTCCAACTCTATCAGCCATTGTATTTTTCGGTGGAGCATGACATACCAATATAAAGTTATTAATTAAATCTTCTTTATTTTGATTTTTTACGGTTTCTTTGAAATTATTGTATAATTCCTCTTCTGTATATTCATTTGGGGTGTTAAATGGTGTTGGATTACTTCCCCCCAATCCTATGAACTTAATTTTATTTATTTCAATGATTTTTTTATCTATATTTATATTATATTTATTTAATTCCTCCATTGCCACATTATTATCGCAATTTCCGGGAATTGTCATTATTTTTATATTTCTTTCTTCTAATTCTTTTAACTGTTTTATTACCTTTAAATCTCTACCAAAATGGGTAATATCTCCTGAAACTATTAAAACATCTGGTTCATATTCTATTATTCTATTTATGTTTTGTAATGGTTTTCCGTGTAAATCCGTTAAACTTATTATTCTCATATTTTTTCCTCCTGATACGATAAATATTAATATATAACTGTATATTTTATTTTATATAATATATGCTTTTATATTATATGCTTGGAGGAGCTCCTAAATATAATACACAATATAAAAATTGGTAAAATAATGATAAAAATAATTTATATAACGGAAAACGGCAAGATACTTGCAAATAAAATTAAAAATATTTTGGATTATTATTTTTATGATAATAATATATTTACGACTAAAAATTTGGAGATAGAAGGCAACGAAAAAGGATTTATTTTTATAATGGCGTCTGGAATTGTTTTAAGAAAATATTTGGACCAAATAAAAATAAACAATGATAAAACAAAAGATGGGTTTGTAATAATTATTGATGAATTTGGAAAAAACGCAATACCAATATTATCAAACCACATTGGAGGGGGAAACTATTTTTCTAACTTAATAGGGAGGGAATTAAACTCTATCGTAGCTATTACTACTGCCACAGATGTAAATAATAAAATAGGAATTGATGAACTGGCAACTAAATATTTTTTAGAGATGCCCAACAAAAAAGATATTTTAAAAATAAATAAAAAGGTCTTAACTGAAAAAGTTGATTTAATATTGCCTAATGAATGGAAACCAATTAAAAATATAGTTAATACCTATAATGTAAGTTATCACGATAAAAATTGCGTTGTTATTGATGACAATATATTATTAAATCCAAAAAAAATAGCAGTTGGTATCGGAGCTCGGAAAAATATAAAATCCCATATAGTTTATTGGAGCATTAAAAAGGCACTATATTTAAGAGATATACCATTATGGAGGGTTGATTGTTTTGCCACAGTCGATGTAAAAAAAGATGAAAAAGGACTTATTGAAACAGTAAAAACATTTAATAAAGAATTATTTATTTTTAATAGGCAGGATATAAATGAAGTATATAATTACAGAAATGATTTAGCGAAATCGGATTTTGTTTATAAAACTATTGGAGTTTATGGTGTGGCTGAACCTGTTTCAATATTGGGGGTAAAAAAAATTAGTAATAATATAAATATTGATATAAATGATATTGAATTAATTTTAAGGGAATTTAAAAATACAAAAAAGCACAATATACCAAAACAATCTTTGAAAATTGCCATATCTATGGGGTAAAAGTATATGTAATTTGGGAGCTCCACGACTATATCAATATTAATATAAATCATCTATAACTTCCATAATATTTTTAACTCCTTCTTCCTTATCTATGACCTGTGCCCTTACTTCCCTTAATATTCTTTGAATGGTAAATTTTTTATTATGATTAAATATATGGGACTTTTTTAATAAAGAACAGCCGTATTTTTGAGAAATAACTATGTTGTTTTTCTTTAATATTTCTCTACTTTCGTTTTTTGTGAGGGATAAAAATGATGGAATATTTATTCTAACTATATTATTTTTATTTTTAATGATAGATAATCGACCTACGGAAAGCATATCTCCATAAATAATATATTTAATGTTGTTTTCTAAGGCATAATTTAAAACAGCAGATTCCACTGTTGTATGGCATCTACCGCATGGGTGGTATTTTCCATTAATGGTATCCTTTAATACTTCATTTAAATCAATGTCTAAAAATTCATGGCGTATTTTTAATTTCTTTGCTAAATTTGATATATTTTTTTTATTGTCCTGATGCATAATTTCGTTAGAATATGCCGTAATCCCGATTATATTAAAAATTTTATTTGCTATTATTGTAGATGCTGTGCTATCAACGCCACCACTAAATGCAACAATTGCGGTTTTTTTTGTTTCATCATCTATATTTATATTACAATTATCCCCATAATAATCATCATAATTGTTAATTCTATTATCCAATAACTTTTTCAAATTTAAGTATGTATTATTATATAGGGTCCCTTCGTTTCGTAAGTTTATTAAATTATCCATTGAGGATAGCAATCTAATTTCTTTTATTTTTGGGTGCATAATCTCGCCATAGTGTTTATAATACAAATTTATAATATATATTAAATAATATTGATATGATAATAATAATTAATAAGATTAATAATAATAGGGGAACCAACTATGATATATGATTTTAGGAAAGAAAAAAAATTTGGATATACAACAGGTGCCTGTGTTGTAGCAGGTGCATATTGTGGAATATATTATTTAAAACACAGCATAAAATTAAATTTCGTAGAATTGGAAAATTCAAAAAAAGATAAATTAATAATCCCTATTGAAAATATAAATTTAGGCAAAATTGCCACTGCCAACGATATCACCAATACAGGTAAAATAAAACCAAACAAGGCAACTACAACTGTTAAAAAGTTTTCAGGGGAGGACATAGACATAACAAATGGTATTGATATCATTGTAGATGTAGAATTATTAAAAATGGAAAAAAATAAACCAAAAATAGAAATAACGGGCGGAACGGGAGTAGGAATTATTACAAAAGATGGATTACAAATAAAAAAAGGAGAATATGCCATAAATCCAAAACCGCGAGAAATGATTAAAAATAATATTATAAATTTACTTAATGACAATGAAAGGGCAGTAATAAAAATAACAATTCCAAAAGGAGAGGAATTAGCTAAAAAAACATTAAATCCAAAATTAGGAATAATTGGGGGAATTTCTATATTGGGAACTACTGGAATAGTTAGACCTATGTCAAATGAAGCATATAAAGAATCACTTGCACCACAAATTGCCGTAGCTCTTGCAAATAATTATAAAAAATTAATATTCACGCCCGGAAACATTGGCACAAAATATGCAAAAATAAAATATGGCGTAGATGATGACAATATTATTGAGGTATCAAATTTTTGGAGTTTTATGCTTGATAAAGCTGTGGAAAAAGGAGTTAAAGAAATATTGATATTTGGACATTCTGGAAAAATTATAAAACTTGCAGGAGGCATATATGATACTCATTCAAAGGTTGCAGATGCTAGAAATGAAATATTAACAGCATATGCTTCTATGTTTATTGATGATAAACAGATTTTAAAAAATATACTATATAGTAATACTACCGAAGAAATAGTCAAAATACTTGAAAAAGAAAATATACTGCATGAGGTATTCAATTCAATTGCTGAGCGAGTAGTTGAGCGAGTAAGTAATCGATGGGAAGGTATAAAATTTAGCTGTGTAATAATTAATATGAAAGGAGATATATTAGGAGACCATATTTAGAAGACTACTCTAAATAATATATGTTATGTATTATATATAACACCGTAGTTCCCATCACATACTTAAATATTTATTAATATAAATTAACTTCATTTAGTATTTCAATATTATAAGCAATTGTGAAGAGTAAGAGTTTAACACTTAAACCATTCTTACTTACTGCCCTAATATGTTTTGGAAACTTCTCAACAAACTTTGAGAAGTTTGTTTCAATTATCCTTCTTAACTTATTTAATCTACGGTATTTTATCTTTTCTGTGAAGGATTTAAGCATATTTCTTCGTTTTATACTGTCTAAATAGACATGGTTTTGTCTTAACTGGTTTTTAAAATACTCGGAGATATAGCCCTTATCTCCTATAATACTGCAATAACTGAATTCTTTAATAAATTCTTTGTGGTTTTCTTTTAAGATATTTAAATCATGCTGATTGGCAGGTGTAATATACAGTAGATACAAGTGAGCCCCGTCTGTAATAACGGTAGCTTTATATCCAAAATACCAGCGTTTTTTTGAAGAATTGTATCCAACTGCACCCCTTTTTTAATGATTTCTGAGTATCCAATTTTTTCATGCCTGTTCTTTCTTATAATCTGCTTAGTTTCAATTGGAATCGTATCTATAAACAATAGGCAGTTCTTATTCAGAAATGTTTTTTGAATTTTAAATAATAAAGATTCATACCTATTTATCCGTTCAACCAGTTTATTATATCTTATTTTTGGAAATAATTCAAAAGTATCTATTAAAATTTCGTACCCTCTCTTATATACTCCTGAGAAGTATATCATACATAAAACCGAAAAGATTATTAAGTCCAAGAGCGATATAATTTCTCTGCGGAGGTATGGTGATTCATACCTCCTTATAATTGGATAAAATTTGGAACGCATAATTTGAATCAAACGCTTAATTTTAGGAACCTTTGATTTTTTCATTTTTTTATCTCCTTTTTTTATTAGATTACTACTACTACATTTATATAGTTATATGTTTGATGGGAACTAAGGTTATTATTATAATATGCGTCGGTGAAAACAGATATGCTAACTATTGCTATGAATATTGCTGAAAACATTGAAAAAGGAGTTAAGCCACTGATAGGATGGGAAAAATCCACGGAAATTGTTAAAATTGGAGCAGATGGAACTCCAACAAAAAGAATTGACTTAATAGCCGAGGATATTGCCATAAATTCCATCGAAAAACAATGTAGTGCTATTTTAATAAGTGAAGAAATAGGATATAAACAAATAGGAGATAATCCCCAATATGTTATTGTATTAGACCCAATTGACGGAACATATAACGCTTTAAACGACATACCCATATATTCTGTTTCTATTGCCATAGGTAAGTTAAATAATAGAGATATTGATAAATTAACCATAAATGATTTGGAAGTAGGAGTTGTAAGGAACATAGCCACGGGAGACATATATTATTCGGAAAGGGGCAAAGGTGCATTTGTAATTGAAAATAATATTAAAAAAAGAATAAATACTTCAAAAACCACTAATTTAAGCGATGCTTCGGTCGGAGTTTTTGCATATGGACTAACAACCAATACTTTGGATTTTATTAAAGATAGAAAAGTAAAAAGAATACGAATATTTGGTTCCGTGGCTTTGGAGCTCTGTTTTGTTGCCCGTGGTTCATTAGATGCCTTTATAAATGTCAATAAAACCACCCGTTTATGCGATATTGCAGGTGGTTTTGTAATTCTTAAAGAGGCAGGTGGGATAATTTCCGATAGAGATGGGCGACAAATGGATATGACCCTTAATATCAATGCAAAAAATTCATTTATATGCTCTAATGCCACATTACATAAAAAATTTGTATCCATATTTGGAAATAAATGGAAATTAAAGCCCACAAAATTTGGAATAGTGTCAAGAGCGGATAAAAAAGAAGCTATTGAATTAGTGCATAAAATTATAAATTATCTTGATTCAAAAAATATAAATTATGAATTAGAACAGGATATTTATAATAAAATCGTAGCGGAGCGGAGACTTAATACTTTCGGTTTTAAGTTGGGCGATAATGATATTGAAAATAAAGATAAATATTTAATGAAAGATGTTTCAGAAATATCACATATAATATCTATTGGAGGAGATGGAACGGTATTAAGGACATCGCGAATTATAAATGGCAATGAAATACCAATAATTACCGTAAATAAGGGAACTGTGGGATTTTTGGCAGAATTTGATGTAGAAGAAATATTTAATATTATAGATAATATAATAAATGGAGATTATGAAATTGAAAAAAGAACCAAATGTTCGGGATATATAAAATATAAAGATAATACTCAAAAAACACTCCCCAATGCCCTTAATGAATTGGTAATAACTACAAAAAGCCCTGCAAAAATGATACAATTTGAAGTTTTCGTAAATGGAAATTTTGTAGAGGAAATAAGGGCAGACGGTCTTATAATATCTACCCCCACAGGTTCTACGGCATATTCCCTTAGTGCAGGAGGTCCAATAGTAGAGCCCCAAGTTGATGGCTTTGTGATAGTTCCTATATGTCCATTTAAATTATTTTCAAGACCCATTGTTGTAAATGGGAGCTCCGAAATAAAAATAAAAATGGTAAAAAAAGAGACCCTTGTAGCCGTAGATGGTGCAATAGAAGGCGAATTAAAAAAAGGAGACGAAATAATTTTAAGAAAATCCAACAAATGGACATATTTTGTTAAAGGAAGGAATTTCTACGAAAATCTTAGAAAATTAAGTATAATTGATGGGGGAACAAGGTAATACCTTTTTAATAATTATCAAAATCTACTGCAATTCTTCAACACTCACAAGGGCAACCAATTCAACCCCAATTTCTTTTAAATTTTCTTTTGCTCCTTCATTTCTATCCACAATTACAAATACCCTATCTACGATACCGCCATTTTCTCTTACATTCTGTATGGCTTTTATAACACTTCCAGCTGTGGTAGTAACATCTTCCACCATAATTACAATATCTCCGCTATTTAATGTTCCTTCTATTTTAGATTTAGTTCCGTAATCTTTTGCTTTTTTTCTTATAATTATTAAATCTTTTTCAGTTTCAAGAGATACTGCTGTGGCTATTGAAACTGACCCCAATTCCACACCTGCGATTTTTAAATTTGGATTTTTTTTATCCTCTTCAATATATATATTTATCAATTGTGCAACAGTTTTCAAAATCTTTGGATTTGTGGTTGCTTTTTTAATATTTACATAATAATTACTTTTTTTTCCAGACGCTAAGGTAAAATCCCCAAACTGCACACATTCAACTTCTTTTAACAATTTTATTAATTTATCTTTTAATTCATTTTTCATATCTCTCACCAATGATATAGTTAATTATAGTTAATCGACAATAATGTCCTTTAAATGT
>OFDG01000128.1_pt1 | contig 10810 bp, 6 predicted proteins | sample 1520381 | NCBI WGS metagenome assembly OFDG01 (sample SAMEA3696446, study PRJEB22514) | metagenome | biome: water; feature: marine; material: hydrothermal vent | place: Pacific Ocean | collected 2014-08-12 | depth 1521 m | reverse complement strand
TATATATTCTAAATAATTATGACATTGCACCACTAATCAATATTGATATATACATTTATTTTTATACTATATATTATTTATTAGTTTATAATAAGTTTAACAATATTATCGTGAAACCATGACTGATTTAATAATCTGCGAAAAACCAAATGTATCAAAAAAAATAGCTGATGCCCTTGGAAAACCTAAAAAGAAATCAAATGACAGAGTTCCATATTATGAATTAGAAAGAAATGGGCGAAAAATAATTGTAGCCTCTGCTGTTGGTCATTTATATACATTAGAGGAGGTAAAATCCGACGAAAATAAAAATAAAAAGAAAAGTTTTGGAAGATATCCTATTTTCGATATAAGATGGGTACCAGCTTCCACAATAAAAGGAAAAGAATATGTTCAGAAATACATAAATACACTAAATAAATTATCTAAGAAAGCAAATGATTATTATATTGCTTCGGATTGGGATATTGAGGGGGAATTAATAGGTTATCATGCACTACGATATTGCTGTAATGAAGATAGTGCAAAAAGAATGAGATTTTCTTCCCTTACTAAAAAGGACATTATTAAAGCTTATGAACAACCTGACAATATAGATTTTGGGCTTGTTGATGCAGGAGATACACGGCATAGATTAGATTGGTATTATGGTATCAATATGTCTGTGGCACTAATGCAATGTATAAGGTCAGTCAATAGATGGCATACAATGAGCACAGGAAGAGTTCAAGGTCCAGCACTTTCTTTTTTAGTGGATAGGGAGCTTGAAATAAGAAAGTTTGTTCCAAAACCATATTGGACTATTGATGCAAATTTAAAAGATGGATTAATAGCAATACATGAAAAAGATAAATTTTGGGACGAAAAAGAAGCTAACACAATTTACAACAAAATAAAAGATGAAAAGGAAGCAATTGTAATAGCCGTTAAGAAAACTAAAAAAACAATTAAACCTAATCCACCATTTGATTTGGGAGCTCTCCAAAGAGAGGCACACAGAATATTTAAATTTTCACCAAAGAAAACTCAGGAAATCGCTCAAAAATTATATGAAAAGGCAATTTGCTCGTACCCGAGAACAAGTTCTCAAAAACTTCCAAAAGATGATAATTATATCAAAGACATATTAAATAAAGTAATAAATCATAATATATATGGAAAATATGCAAAATCTATAATTGAGGAAGGGAGAAAACCGATTGAAGGAAAAAAGGACGACCCAGCCCACCCCGCAATTCATTTTGTGGATACTCCAAAAGAGGAGCTCCCGCCAGAGGAACAAAAATTATATGATTTAATTGTAAGAAGAACCTTAGCTGTATTTTGGGATAATGCTGAAAGAGAATATAGCAATATATCATTGGACATTAAAGGGGAGATTTTTAAACTTAGTGGCTCACGAACCATTAAAGAAGGTTGGCATGAAATATATTATTTCACTAAATTTGATGAGAAGGAGCTCCCTGCTCTAAGAAAAAATAATAAAATTAATGTTGAAAAAATTAACATTGAAAGAAAGGAGACCAAACCCCCAAAAAGATATACGATGTCTTCAATTATTAAGGAGCTTGAAAATAGGGAGCTTGGTACAAAATGTTTAACTTCTGATACTTTAATTAAAGTTAAAATTAATAATAATAAAGATAACATTAAACTTAAAGATATAAGTATTGAAGAATTATTTGAGATATTGGATAATAAATATTGTAATGATAAAGATGAAGATGATGGCGTTGAATTTGCTATTAATAATGAAAATGAGATTAAATGTATATCCTATGATGAAAATGGAAATAGTATAGAATGCGGATTTGAATCCATAAGTAGAAGAAAACCACGGGACAATGAAAAAATTTATAAGATTAAATTCAATGATGGTAGTCATATAAAAACTACCGAAGAACATCCGATTTTAATATATAAGGATAATAAAGGATGCGTCGAATATGTAATGGCAAAAGATTTAGATGACGGTATGAAATGTGTGCATTTAATAAAACAGATGAATAAAAAAGGAGATATATTTTGTAGTTGGGATGAATTTGTTGAAAAATGCAATGAAAAATCAAAATTATATGGTTTGACTAATGAAGTTAAGGATTTAAGGGGAAAACTAAATTTATCAAAACATAAATTTTCGGAGAAATCTGAAATTAGCTACATTCAAGCTTGGAAATATGAAGAAAATAAAAGAGTTCCATTTTATATATTTAATAAGTTGGGGCTGAAAAATCCAGACTATATAACATCTACAAATCCAAAACTATTAATTAAAAACCCATTCCCATTAAGATATTCAAGTTCATTAATTAGGATTATATCCCATTTGGTAGGAGATGGCTCTATTTATAAAAAAGGAATAGCAAAGGAGAATGTTTATGATTTTAGATATCACAACACAGATATAGATTTAATTAATCAGTTTGCTGATGATGTGGAAAGCGTATTTGGCATTAGATTGACTGTTAAACAAGGAAAACCTAAATTGGTAAAAAATAAAACAAAATACTGTAAAGAAAAATATTATGTGCAAGTTCCCGCAGTGGTTGGAAGAATACTTGCAATATTATTTCCTGAGATTGTTAATAAAAATGCCCCTAAATTCCCTAATGAATTCTATCCAGAATATATTGGAGCGTTGTTTGATGACGAAGGATGTGTGGTTGAAAATGAATGTAAGGTATTCATATCCAATACAAACTTTGATTTATTGGACGATGTTAAAGAGATGCTGTTAGAAGTGGATAGTATTGAATCAAGACTTGATAAAAAACAGTTTAAATTATATATCAAAGGAAGAAAAAACATTCAAAAGTTTTTAAATAAAATACCATTTATTTCAGTTGATAAAAAACAGAAATTGATTGATGCACTATCCAATAAATACACAGGAAGCGATGAAAAGAATTCAATTGTATGGAAAGAAAAGTTTATAATAGCAGCATTAGGGCATAATAAAATGGGGCTAACTTCAAAAGAAATAATGGATATTACTAATTTACCCAATTCAATTGTTAGGGACTATTTAAGAGTATTAATTAACGAAGGTATTGTAGAAAAAATTACTGTGGGCATTAGCGAATATCCAAGAAAAAAAATTATCTATAAGTGCAAGTTAAACCCTAATGATTTGTTTAATAAATATATTGGTGAAAAAGTCATAAATAAAGAATTTATTACAAAAACTATATCAGATATTGAAATTATTAACTACGATGGATATGTTTATGATATAATAAATTCAAAATATTCAAATTTTATAGCAAACGATATTGTGGTGCATAATTCAACTAGGGCGGACATTGTAGAAAAACTCGTAAAAAGAGGCTATTTAATTGAAGATGGTTCTTTAACCGTGACGGATTTAGGTATTGGTGTAATAGAAGTTCTTAAAAAATATTGTCCTGAGATTATTGACGAGCAAATGACGAGAGAGCTCGAAAAGAAACTCGATAGATTGCAAAAAAGAACAATAAAAAAAGAAACAGTTTTAAAAGATGCAGAAAAAAAACTAACGGCAATTCTTAATGAAGTTAAGAAAAAAGAAAAAGAAATAGGGGCAGAATTAGTTGAAAAAGTTGATACTACAAACAAAACACTTCAAACCATTGGCAAATGTGAATGTGGCGGAGATTTGGGGATAATTAGAATAAAAAATAAAAAAAGATTTATTGGCTGTTCTAATTATCCAGAATGCACCATTATATACCCATTGCCAGTTAAGGGAAGAATTAAAATACCAAATGAAGTTTGCGAAGTTTGTGGCAAACCAATGCTAATAATTGATAATCAAAAACGATGTATAAATCCAGATTGTCCTTCAAAAATATCCGCAGAGGATAAAAAAGAACTGGAAAAAGCAGAGAAAAACGAAAAACCATGTCCCAAATGTGGAGGCACCCTTGTAGTAAAAAAAGGATTTTATGGTGCATTTTTAGGTTGCTCCAACTACCCAAAATGTAAGCACACTGAAAAATTAAGTAGCAACGGGGAAGATGCCGAAATTACTGTGGTTGGTGAATGTCCAGATTGTGGCGGAGATTTAATAATTAAAAAAGGTAGATTTGGAGAGTTCATAGGTTGCTCCAACTACCCAAAATGTAAGCACACCGAAAAGATTAAAAAAGATGGCAGTAGCAAAGCCACTGAAAAAACAGAAACTAAATCTAAAACCACTAAAAAGAAATCCACAACAAAGGAGAAGAAAAAACCAAATACTTCAAAAGTAGTTGGCGAATGTCCAGATTGTGGCGGAGATTTAATAATTAAAAAAGGTAGATTTGGAGAGTTCATAGGTTGCTCCAACTACCCAAAATGTAAGCACACCGAAAAGATTAAAAAAGAATAAACGGATGAACGGGAAACGGTAGGAGGATATTATGAAAGATTTGAGACCTATAATATGGGATAATGAAAAAAATCAATTGATATTAATTGACCAAAGAAAACTTCCAAATAGTTTGGAATATTTTATATGTGAAACTTATGAGGATGTTGTATTTGCAATTAAAGAGATGGTTGTAAGGGGAGCTCCTGCAATAGGAGTATCTGCAAGTTATGGAATGGCATTGGCGGAATTAAAAAATGAAGACCTAAAAAATGCCCACAATGAACTAAAAAACACGCGACCAACAGCAGTAAATCTATTTTGGGCATTGGATAGGTGTATAAAGGCATATAAAAACAATAAATCAATATTGGACGAAGCAAAAAAAATTCACGAAGAAGATATTGAAGTATGTAGAAAAATCGGACAAATCGGGGAAAAAATAATAAATGATGGAGACACAATTTTAACCCATTGTAATGCAGGAGCTCTTGCAACTTCGGCATATGGGACAGCTTTAAGTGTAATAAGATTTGCCCACTACAATAATAAAAAAATCAATGTCATAGCAGACGAAACCAGACCACGATTACAGGGGGCAAATCTAACGGCTTATGAGCTAAATTATGAAAATATACCAGTTAAAGTAATAACAGATAACACCGCAGGATTTTTAATGAAAATGGGGAAAATAGATAAAATAATTGTAGGGGCAGATAGGATATTAAAAGATTACACAGTATTTAATAAAATTGGAACATATTCCCTTGCGGTTCTTGCAAAATACCACAATGTGCCTTTTTATGTGGGAGCTCCCTATTCTACATTTGACAATAAAAACTCCATTGACGATATTATAATCGAAGAAAGAGACGAAAAAGAAGTAAAATATATAAATAATATAAATATCATGCCGAAAGATGTTTCGGTATATAATTACGCATTTGACAGCACACCCGCAAAATTAATTACTGGAATAATCACGGAAAAAGAAATAATTTATCCAAATGAAAAATAAAATCATTCGATTTTACCTGTAATTGATGTTTTGAACACACCATAAATATAAAAAGAATAAATTATTTATAAAATAACCATTGATAAGATACTAAATTATGATTAAATAAAATAATATTTCATATATGAGATTAATAAAAAAATATAAAAAATATAAAAAAACTAAATAAGGAGATATAAAATGTATGTATTAGGCGATTGGAGACGAACACATTATTCCTCAGAAGTAAATTCAGAAATGGACGGTCAAGAAATTATAATTATGGGCTGGAACCATTCTATAAGAAAATTAGGAAAATTAGTATTTATCATATTAAGGGATAGGGAAGGAACTATCCAAATAGTAGCACCAAAACAGAAAGTATCAGAAGAAGTATTTGCAACAGCAAAATCACTTGGAAAAGAAGATGTAATAGCAATTAAAGGAAAAGTTGTGGCAAATGAAAAGGCACCAGCTGGATTTGAAGTAATTCCTATTGAAATAAAAATATTAAACAAAGCAGATACTCCTCTTCCATTAGACCCTTCGGAAAAGGTTTCCGCAGATATTGATACAAGGTTGGATAAAAGATTTTTAGATTTAAGAAGACCAAAAATACAATCATTATTTAAATTAAGGTCGGAAGTATTAAAATCTATCAGAAATACATTTCACGATAACGGATTTATTGATGTAGATACCCCAAAACTTGTAGCAAGTGCAACAGAAGGAGGAACAGAATTATTTCCAATATCCTATTTTGATAAAGAGGCGTTTTTAGGACAAAGCCCACAGTTATATAAACAAATGATGATGGCAGCAGGATTTGATAGAGTATTTGAAATTGGACCAATATTTAGGGCAGAAGAGCACAACACAAGAAGACATTTAAATGAGGCAATCTCAATTGACTGTGAAATGTCATTTGCAGACGAAAAAGATGCTATGGAAATTCTTGAAACAGTTATTAATAACGCATTTACAGATGTTTATAATAATAATCAGAAGGAGCTCCAAACACTTGGTATTGATTTGAAAGTTCAAGAAACACCATTCCCAAGAATAGAATATACCGAAGCTGTGGATATGGTAAATGCAAAAGGCGTTGAAATGGAATGGGGGGAAGACTTTTCCAGACCAGCAGAGGCAGTATTGGGAGAAATGATGGACGGATTTTACTTTATAACCGATTGGCCAACTGAAATAAGACCATTTTATACTTTGCCAAATGAAGACAACCCAAAATTATGTAAGGCATTTGACTTAATGTATAAAGATTTAGAAATCTCCTCGGGAGCTCAAAGAAATCATAAATATGATTTACTTGTAGAAGGAATAAAAAGAATGGGACTTAATCCAGAAGGATTTGGAACATACTTAGAGGCATTTAAATATGGTATGCCTCCACATTCGGGATGGGGAGTAGGTATTGAAAGACTTATGATGATTATGGCATGTCAGCAAAATATTAGGGAGTGTGTTTTATTCCCGAGAGATAGGCAAAGATTAACCCCATAATATTTAATGGATTAATTTATAAAATAATATTTTAACAAATTTTTTATAAAATCTATTGGTGAAAAAAAATGGTTTCAAAAGAAGATATAATTGAAGCATTAAAAAGAGTAGCAGACCCGCACATGGGAATAAGTATTGTTGAGATGGGATTGGTTCAAAATATCGAAATTGATAATAATGACAATGTTTCATTTGAATTTATGCCAACAAACCCGGGATGTATGAGTGTTATGATGATGGCAGCAGATGCAAAAGAAGTAGCAAAAGCCGTTGAAGGAGTAAAATCTGTTAAAATAACCGTAAAAGGACACATGATGGAAGAAGATATAAATGAAATATTAAATGGAGAAGTTAAAGAAGAGAATAAATAAAATATTATTAAAATTTTTTTTTAGAAATTTTCTATATTTTTTTATATTATATTGTTGTTATTATAATTTGAATATTGTAGCTAAGCAATTTACTATAATTTCCTTTGTAAATATTTTTTATTTTTACTATATTAAACTGAACAGGTGAAACAATGTTTAACAGACCAAAAGGAACAAGAGATTTTGCACCAATTGAGATGAAAAAAAGAAAGATAATTGAAAATAAATTAAAAAGCGTATTTACGGCATATAATTTTAGTGAGATAAACACTCCCACATTTGAGTATTTTGAATTATTATCAAAAAAAACAGGGGAGGACATAAGAAAACAATTATTTGTATTTAAAGACCATGGAAATAGGGAAATGGGGCTTAGACCAGAAATAACATCCTCGGTGGTTAGATTTTATATAAATGAACTTAAAAATCTCCCAAAACCTCAAAAATTATTTTACTTTTCCAACTGTTTTAGGTATGAACAGCCACAGGCGGGAAGATATAGGGAATTTTGGCAAATGGGCTGTGAGTTATTAGGTAGTAAAAACCCAATAGCTGATGCGGAAGTTATAAATTTGGCAATGGACGGATTAAATAAAATAAATATGGATTATGAAATACACATAGGACATTTGGGAGTTTTAAAAGGCGTATTTGAAGAATTTGGATTAAATGAAGAGGAAGAATTAAAAATAAGACGATTAATAGATAAAGAAGATTATGAGAATTTAGAAAAATTTTTAAACGAATTAGAGGGAAATAAAGACTTAAATATAAAAGATATAATATTCTCTGTTTTAAACTCAAAGGGAACAAAAGAGGAAGTAATTGATAATTTAAAAGAAATCTTAAAAAATTACTCCAAATCAATTGAAGCACTGAATAATTTAGAAGAAATTATGGAATTTGTAAAACATAATAATTATATTATAAACTTTGGAATAGCAAGAGGATTAGACTATTATACTGGAATGGTTTTTGAAATCTATGGTAAAAAAGAGGGAGCTCGGCAGGTGTGCGGTGGCGGAAGATATGATAATTTAATTGAATTATTTGAAGGAGCTCCCACACCTGCGGTAGGTTTTGCCTATGGATTTGACAGAGTTATGCTAAATATTGATGATTTTGAAGTTGAAGACAATAGTATATTAATAATACCAATTAAAAAAGATAAAAAACTTTTAAAAGAGTGCTTAAATATTGCAGATGTGCTTAGAGAAAGCGGAAAGAGTGTAGAAGTAGATTTAATGAACAGAAAATTAAATAAAGCTCTGAATTATGCCAATACCGTTGGAATTAGTAAGGTAATAATGATAGGGGAAAAAGAATTAAATGAAGGTAAAATTTCCATAAAAGATATGAAGACAGGAGAACAAAAATTAATTGATTTGGGAGAATTAAGTAATATTTAATTTTAATTTTATTTATTTTTTTAGGGAATTTGGGAGCTCCCAACTTTAACTCCCAACTTTGAAAGAACTGGGAGCTCCGAAAAAATAAAAATTACTGTTCAATAATTCCTTTAACTTCTTCAATTTTTTCATTCATTAACTCTTTATTATCTGCCTCTAAATTTAACCTTAAAAGTGGCTCTGTGTTGGACAACCTAACATTAAACCACCATTTATCGCAATATACGGATAATCCGTCTATTTTCTCAATTTTACAGTTTTTATATTTATTTTCAATATTTTGCAATACTTCTTGCTGGTCTTTTACTTTAAAGTTTATCTCTCCGCTGTGGAAATATTTTTTATACTCCTTCGACAATTCAGAAAGTAGTTTTCCCATATCTTCCATAGCACATAATATATAATTCAATGCCAACAATGGGCTTTCAACATATCCAACTTCTTTAAAGTAAAAGTGATTTGACAACTCCCCTGCAAATTCTGCATCTACTTCATGCATAAGTTTTTTTATAAAATAATGTCCCACTCTGGTTTTTAAGGGAGCTCCTCCATATTCATTAATTACCTCCTCCACTATTTTACTACATCTTAAATCATAAACTATTTTTAATTTTTCGTTTTTTTCTTTTAATATTTCCATTGCAATAAGAAGCGTTAAAATATCCCCTTGTAAAACTTCTCCTTTTTCGTCAATTATTCCAATTCTATCTCCATCTCCATCGAAAATAACACCAATATCGCAGTTATTTTGTTTAACTGTGTTTATGATGTCCATAAGGCATTCTTTTTTTAATGTGTCAGGTTCATGGGCGGGAAATGTTCCATCAGGGAAATCATTTATAAATATACTATTTGTTAATAATTTTGACAGTGCCTCTTTTTCAGCTATTGCTGTGCTACCATTTGCAAAATCTACGGCTATTTTTTTGTTGCTGGTATTACATCTATTTAAAAAGAAGTCTATATATTTAGATTTTATATCTACTTCAATATCTTTTAAATCCATTTTTTTAATTTTTTCTTTTGTTTCTTCTGTTAATTTATGTTCATTAAATATTTTTATCAATTCTTCCGTTGGAGATATAGGTATTGCATTTTTATCACACATTTTAAATCCCGTATATTCTGGCGGATTGTGAGATGCTGTTAAAATTACCCCCAAATCATAATTATCTTTTGTTCCAAAATATATTGTTGGCGTGGATATTGTGCCACAATAAGATACCGTTGCCCCTTCTTCCATTATCCCATAAATAAATGGTTTTACTAATTCTTTTGAGCCAATTCTTACATCATTTCCAACTAATACGGTATTGTGGTGTTTTCCGATTGATTTTCCCAATGAATATGCAAATTTTTCATCAATTTGTTCTTGATATACTCCCCTAATATCATATGCTTTAAATATCATATAGTATTACCTCATATCTTTACATTATGCCATAATATATTACTGTATTATATTACTATTATTAATATTTCCCAAGTATATAAGCCCTTCTAATGTAGGACAAGGATAAACGTCCCCAAATTCATTAACAAACAGCAAATCTCCAGAATTTAGATAGCAGTATCTTCCCTTAGGTCTTTTTTGTAAGTTCTTTATATAGATTGGATAGGATTTTAATCTCTCTAAGATTTTGTTAAATTCATCGATATTTGGCATCAATGTTAAATGCTCTTTCTTCTTAGGCTTTAATAAGTCAAAGCTTATGCTCTTTACTCCAAAGGCAATTAAATAATTAACAAACTCCTCTAAGTATGGAAGATTTTTGTTTGTAACAACGGTTGTTACTCCATAAGGGATATTATATGCCTTTAAGAGATACATGCCTTTTAACGTGTCTAAGGTTGAGGGCTTTCCATTTTTGTAGGGTCTTAGAGTATCATTTACTTCTAATCCGTCTATACTAACTCCAACTTTTATATTGAGTTCTTTAATCCTTTCAGCTATTTTTTCGTCTATAAGGGTTGCATTTGTTTGGATTGCATATTGGATATTGCTATAATTGCTGTTGCAATAATCAACAATTTTTTCAATTAATTTAAAGTTTAATAATGGCTCACCACCAGTAAATTGTATTTTTAGTTGATTATCTATGCCTAATAAATAATCAATAGCATTTTTGGCTGTTTTAAAATCCATATCTTTGTTGTTTTTGTTATCTGCATAGCAGTATATGCAGTT
>OFDG01000127.1_pt1 | contig 10829 bp, 9 predicted proteins | sample 1520381 | NCBI WGS metagenome assembly OFDG01 (sample SAMEA3696446, study PRJEB22514) | metagenome | biome: water; feature: marine; material: hydrothermal vent | place: Pacific Ocean | collected 2014-08-12 | depth 1521 m | reverse complement strand
TGTTGAATTATTATAGTATGTTATAAGCTGACATTTTTGTTAAAAAGGCCAATTTGAGTTTTTGCAGTTAAATCTACACAGACCGCGCTTACGCGGTCTGTCTATCAACATAGGTTACTTGCCGTCAAGGAGCGCAACTGATTGGCGGTCAAGTGTGCCCGATTGTTGGGCTTTATCTTTAAATTTGTCATCAATTGCTGAAAGTACAGAAACTAAATATTGTAACTCATTACTACATCTAACAACAATATTTGTTTTTGATGCCTCTAAATCGTTTTGATATGTTTTCTTAGAATAACTATTTCTTTTATTTTTCATTTAATTATACTCCTTAATTGCTTTTAAGCACAATTCTAATTCAAAACGGCGACAAATCTCTCGTAAAATTGCTTTTGATGCCTGGACAGATGGTTCATCTGTTTCTTCGCAAAATTGTTTACCATATGTAATAATACATATTAAGTACTCGAATAAGCAATTGTTCCCCTGTATCTTAATAGGGAACAGAAAGGCGCTTCCTGTCCTCCGTCTAATATCTCTATCACTCAAGAAATATTTTCCTTTTTGAGCCGCTTGCATTTTATCAGGATAAAATACATATTCACCTCTTTTGATAGCTTCTACTGTTTCAATTTTTTTAGGAAGAATTTTCGAAGGATCAGTATATTCCCAGTTTTTTTGATACTTAAAACAGTAATTCCATTTTGAAGCAGAATCTTTTCTTTTTAAAATTGTAATATTTATCTGATGATCCTCAAATCCAAAACTTTTTTTCAAGAATTCACAAAATGAGTGAGCAATAATTTCTAATTGATCATCTGGCTGGGTTATTTGGTTAAATTTATTAGATTTGGGCTTCAAGCTTACAAATTTTTTTCTAAATCTGTTTATCTTGGCTTCAACAATGTAACCAACAGTTCCAATAAAATCAGTCAAAAAATTTAATGCAAGTTTAGTATCATTATCTCTTCTATCTTCATAATAAGTTCTAATAACAAGGATACCCAATGAAAGAAGTAAACATATCCAAAAAAGAATCTGGTGAAGTTTAGGGTAGTCTTTAATGAAAGCTAATTTATCTGACCAAATATCCAATACAAGATAATATGATCCTGTAATAGCTGATGCCCATCGTGCTAATTTTTTATTTGTCGAGATCCATTTAAGTAATGATAGAATTTTTTTGATTATGTAATATTTTTTTGATGATCTGGGAAATTCTTCTTGTTCTGATCCAGGCATGGTTATTTTAATAACTTACTCAACTTTCGGAATTCCGAAAGTTGAGTAATTCGTATCTTCTTAAGAACTCATTCGTCTTTTTATCTAAAAAATTCATCAAAAATTAACAAAATTTTCCCCACACGTCAAAGAAATTACAGCTACAGGTAACTTAAGAGATTTAAGCTAGTTATACTCTACACTTTCCAGACTTTAACTTCCGTACCCTTTTCCAGCCCTTCTAAGTTGTCAGGTATCTTTAACAGGCCATCAGCCTGAACAATGGTTTTTAAAAGACCGGATTTGCCCATGATAGGGATGGCTTTTAGTTTTCCACCTGAATCTTCCAGACGTACCCGGACATAATCTTCCCGACCATATTTTGAGGCGATATTTCTGGCCAGTTCAGCCTGAACAAAAACTTTGTCTTTTTCGTCAAAACTGTTTTTCTTCCCGGCCAGATGGGTCAGGAAAGGTAAAACCAGAACCAGCATGACTATTTGCGCTGAGGCTACCTGGCCCGGCAATCCCCAGATGGCTTTGTTTTCTTTACGGGCCAGAATTGTTGGCTTGCCAGGGCTTATGGCCACACCATGAGCCAGAATTTCTACGCCCTGAATACTTTCCAGGGACTGGACAGTCAGGTCTCTGATTCCAATGGAACTTCCTCCAGAAATAAGGACCACATCATTTTCCTGGAGAGCAGTTTCCAGGGCAGCGGTAATGGCACCTAACTTATCCTGTACAATCCCATAAAGTTTAAATTTTCCCCCGGCTTTATTCACCAGTTCAGCAAGAGTGTAACTATTTACATCTCTGACCTGACCGGGCGCTGGTACCTTATGCACTGGCACAAGTTCATCTCCTGTGGAGATGATCCCCACTTTGACCCTTTGATATACCTGGACATTTGCTACGCCCAGCGCGGCCAGAATACCAACCTGCTTGAAATTGATGAATATTCCGCTGCTTAATGCCAGATCATGGACGCGAAAGTCTTCACCTTTAAGCATGACATTCTCATGCGGGGCAACTGATTTGCGTATTTCTATGGTGCCAGCGCCTAAGTCCTGGGTATGTTCTACCATAATTACGCTATCTGCGCGCTCTGGCAATGTGCCTCCTGTGACAATGCGCGCACATTGACCCGGTTCCAGTGCAAAATCAGGAATCTTTTCAATGTGCACTTCGCCAATTACTTCCAGATAAGCGGGATTGGACTCGCTGGCTCCGAAGGTGTCTCTGGCCATTAGTGCATAGCCATCCATACAGGAACGATGAACCAGTGGAAGATTCTCTCTGGCTACTATATCCTGGGCCAAAACCCGGCCAAAAGCTTGATCCAGAGGAAGCTCCTCTGTGTCAACAGGAGAAAACTCTTTTAACTTATGTATAAATTCTTGAACGGAAATTACCTGAAAAAAGTTTTGCATAATTCATCCTACACGTGAACTATTTCCGCGATCATTTCCAGAGCCTTAATAGGTTCTGGATGTTGAAAAATATTGCGGCCAATGCTCACACCTTTAGCGCCGGTGTCCATCACCTGTTTGATCATCTGTAAAAAATTTTTAAATCCGGGCTGCCTGGGACCACCAGCTATAAGCACTGGCACTGGACAGGCCGCTATTGCCCTGGCAAAACTGTCTGTTTCACCAGAAAAGGGTACAATAACTATGTCCGCGCCTAACTCTGCGCCAAGACGAATACAATGAGCCACCAGAGTCGGATCAAGCTCATTGACTATCTGTCCTCCACGAGCAAAGACCGCGGCCAGGACGGGAATGCCCAGTTGATGGGCCTCATCTACAACCATCCCCAGGTCCGAAAGCATTCTGTCTTCCAGGTCATTGCCGATATTGATGTGGACAGATACCGCGTCTGCTCCAATACGTAATGCTTCCTGGATAGAACAGACCAGGCTTCTATTGTATGGTGGCAGGCCATGCCTGGTCCCGGCTGAGAGATGGACTATCAAATTTTGCCGTGTGTCAACAAAAGACCCAAGCTCTCTTGCCAGACCTTTATGCAAAATCACTCCCTGTACAAGTTTCGGGTCGAGTTGTTGAAGCAGGGTTTTCATGTCTTCCAGCCCGGGAAGCAACCCTTCAGTTACTCCGTGGTCTAAAGGCAAAAGAATTGTTTTGTCTGACCGGGCAGAAAACAGTCGCCTGACTCTTCTTTTACATCCTTCCATTTTTACCTCGCTAAAGGGGTAAGGGTTAAGGGTTAAGGGGTAAGGGCAAATAAAGGGCTAAGGGCAAAGGGGTATGGGATTATTATTTTTTACTTTTTTGCTCTACGCCTTTAGCCCTTAGCCTTTAACCTTTTTATCTCTCTGACCAAAAACAGCGTCCTTTTTTTAGTTTAAGCCATCCCAGACCCATTTTTTTCCAGTAAAAGGGCAAAGCTATTTTGTTTTGTCCTGGACAAATTAAACTCTGTCCAGAGATCAAACTTTTTAGGGTTTTTATTTCATGGATATTTAAACCTTCGCTTTCGCTGCTGACATTGCTCTTTGTATTTTCATCATAATCAGGAAGCAGCCTGCGCATGCGAGGATGTATAATAATTTTACCTTTTTTATATTTACCTACATAAGTTCCCTGCCATTTGAGCCTGTCTCCAAGCAGAGTAACGGCCCTGTCTGGCAAAAAAAAGACTTTTTGCTCAAATTTGTAAAAAGCTCCGAAGTCGGGTAGATTCAGCCCGGCATACAAAGAATATGCTTTGTTATCGAGTTTGTGCCAGGTTTTAACTGTGCCTTTTTGTTGTAATTTTTCGGATTGATGATGTCTATTGTCTTTTTTTTGCAAACAGGCCAGGAAAAAACCCTGGCTGTCAGATTTTGGCCCATCTATGCGTAAAGTTCCCTGGCTGACAAATTCATTCTGACAGTTTTTATAGATAAAGCCTTTGATTTTTGGAAGTGCTACGATTTCCATGTCCAGATTTTTTATAGCCCATTCAATCTGGGCTTCATTTTCTAACACATTGGTTGTGCAGGTGGAATACAGTAATTTGCCCCCTGGTGCCAGAAGCAGGGCTGCTCTACTTAAAAGTTGTTTTTGTAAACTTATAAGTGGACCCAGGTTTTTTTGTGTCCATATTCTGGTTATGGCTGGATGTTTTTGGGCAGTGCCCCATCCGCTACACGGGACATCAAGAAGAATATAGTCAAAAGCGTTAGATTCAAAAGGGAATTCCTGACCAGGATATCTGGTGGTGACCACGTTCAAGAGGTTCATTTGTAATAGATTCTGGCGCAGGGTGGTCAGCCTTGTTGGATTAGGTTCATTAGCTATTACCAATCCTTGCTCTCCAACTATCTGGGCCAGTATTCCGGTTTTACTGCCAGGGCTGGCGCACAAATCCAGGACCGTGCTTTGCTTCGGAGGATTCAAAGCTAATGGGGGAAGCATTGAGGATTTGTCCTGGATATAAATAAGTCCGAAAAAAGCAGCTATTGAGTTTCCAGGACCAAAAGGGGCATTGATCAATTTACGGGCCAGGGGAAAAAATTGCACCGGTTCAAATTCAAAACCTTCAGATGAAAGAAGCTCTTCAACTAAGGGCACATTTTGTTCCGGGCATACAAAACGAAAATAGCGATAGGGGCGTTTTTCCATAATGAATTATATTTGCCTGACCCAGAAGAAATTGCTAAATAGGTTTTGACGAACTGATATAAAGACTCTAGCTCTGAACCTGGAGCATGTCAAAAAATAGGAGGAATTTCCTTATGCTTAAACGCTTTGCTTTAACTTTTCTGGCTTTCATGGTCGTGGTTTTCAGCCTGAGCTTTGTGCACTTTGTTAGCGCGGGAGAGCAAAAGACCTTTGCCGTGTTGCCATTCAAGATTTTTGGTCCCCAGGAATACCAGTATTTGTCCATGGGAACCCAATCTATGCTCACGACAAGACTCGCCTGGTCTGAGCGTTTCATTCCTGTTGACCAGGCAAAAATCAAATCAGCCGGAGTGGATTTTCCACGCTCCAGAGAGCAGGCCAGATCTATTTTGCAAAAGATAGGTTCTGACTATGTGGTCTTTGGCTCCATTACGATCATGGGAAAACAATGTAGTCTGGATGTTCAGGTGATAGACCAGCAAGGCAGGCTCGTTCCTTATAATGCACAAACTACCCTGGATGAACTTATTCCTTCCCTGGAAAAAATTGCCAGATCAATAAATGGGCAGATTTTTAAGCGTCCAGAAAAGAAAGCGGAAAGTGTTGCCAATAAAAATATTATCAACCGCATGAATCCAGAGCTTATATTTAACGAGGTCTCTCCTGGTCAGGAATTTTATCTTAATCCCCAGTTTCGGTATAAAGGCTCTCCCAGCACACCAGGTCGCTGGCGCAGTCAGGCTTTGCCGTTTTCAGCCATTGGAATGGTTGTAGGAGATGCTGATAATGATGGCAAAAATGAAATTTTTGTCCTGGATGACCGCAGAGTTTACGCCTATACTCTGGTCAATAACCGCCTTGTTCCTCTTGCTGAGTACAAAGCCCCTGTCAGTTACCAGTGTTTGAACATTAACATCATGGATCTGAATCGCGATGGCTTTCAGGAAATTATAGTTTCTGCCATTCAGGATGAATTTGTGCGTTCCTTTATTCTTAATTTTGATGGCAAAAGATTTTCTGTCAAAGCTGAGAAAATACCTTTTTTCCTCAATGTTGTCCGCACCCCGCCGGAATATATGCCTACTTTAATTGGACAAAAACTGGGCCGTGGACGTTTGTTTATGCCGGACAGCGTTTATGAAGTTGTGAAAATGGGTGGAAGGTATCAGTTAGGCCGACATATCCCTGTGCCGGAAAAAACCAATGTTTTTAACTTTACCTATCTTCCTCAAGGCGCGGACTATAAGATTATTGTTGCTGATGATAGCGATCATTTACGTGTTTATTCGTCAACAAGGGCCAGACAGGCCACGACTGATGAGGTGTATGCGGCCTCTTCCCTTGGCCTTGTCAAAGATGAAACTCTGCCAGGGCTTGGAAAACCAAAAGATGATGACCCAAGTTTTTACTACATACCAACAAGGCTGGTGCCAGTGAACCTGGATAGGGATAATCGTTATGAGCTTCTGGTCAGCCGTCCTATTTCTGTTTCTTCGCAGTTTTTTAGCCGTTACCGCTTTTTCCCCCAGGGAGAAATTCACTGTCTGTACTGGGATGGAATTGGCTTGAACCTTTTCTGGAAGACCAGAAGGATCAAAGGCTCCATAGTTGACTATGGCATTTATGATTTGAACGGAGACGGACAGAAAGAACTGGTTGTTTGCGTGAATACCCATCCTGGTATGACTGGCCTGAAGAAAAGAAAAACAATCATTGTTTCTTATACGCTGGATTTATCTACTCCCCAATAGGGAAGAAGCGGAAGAAGTGAAAGAAGCGTAAGAAGAGAAAGCCAGGCACCTAAAACGGACTGTTAAATTTCGCGGTAATCAACCATATTGCCTGTCCGTTTTAGGTGCTCAGATAAAAAATGCCTCGAGTCCAATATCTGCTCATTAGCCCTGAAGAGGCCGGACAAAAAGTCATTTCTTTTTTGCAGCGCAAAACCAGGAAAAATATCCCTTATTCAGCTTTAATGCGCTGGATCAGGACCGGCCAGGTCCGCATAGATGGTAAAAGAGTAAAACCTTTTGATCGGATTAAAGCAGGTCAAAAGGTGCGCATACCTCCCTATGCCGCTCTTCTGGAGTCAGAAAATGAAATCTTATCTCATCAGAAACTGGATATTGTTTTTGAGGATGAACAGTTTCTGGTTGTCAATAAGCCATCTGGTTTGCCTGTTCATCCTGGTAGCGGACACAAAGATTCAGTTATCCAGTGTTTAAGATTTCAGTTTGCAGATGATCTTTTCCCTCCGACTCCTGTCCATCGTCTGGATAAGGACACATCAGGTTTGCTTCTTGTGGCCAGGTCTTTTTCTTTTTTACGCACTATGCAAAAAATCTGGTCAAAACAGGTGAAGAAATATTATCTGGCGTGGGTGAAAGGTGTCTGGCCGCATAAAAATTGGGTTAAACTGGAAAATAGGCTCTTTGTCCGAAAAGATTCAGCTAAAAGCAGGAGTGCTAAAAAAGTAGTAGTCTCTTCCAGAGGAAAGCTGGCCAGAGCAAGAGCTTTTTTGGTGCGCGTACATTCAGGGTGTAGTCTGCTTGTTTTGCGGCTGGAAACCGGAAGAACTCATCAGTTACGGGTCCAGCTAGCCATGAAGAATCATCCCATTATAGGAGATCTTCGCTATGGTCAGCAGGAACCATCTCCCTTGTTGCTACATGCCTTTCAGCTATCCTGGCCAGGTTACGGCTTTTTCTCTTTGCCTTCCTGGCCCGGGACTTTTAAAGTCAAAAAAGAATGGCTGGCTTGCGCTTCTGCTAATTAATCTGCTATTTTCTTAATTCCCAGCAAAGAGAACCAGGATCGGTGGGTGTGCATAAAATTTAAACTATGGCTCAGGTCTTCAGCAGAATGTGGTTCTAAAGTAAAGCCTGGTTTTAGGTCTAAAAATTCCAGACTACCAAAAAGCTCCACAAAAGGTATTGTTCCCTGGCCCATACCCAGGTGTTCATCAAGATGGCCATGATTGTCGTGCAAATGCAGATGACGGATATAAGGTGCCAGCTTTTGAAGCCAATGACTTAGATTATTATTTTCCTTGCCACGGCCAAATGAAAACCAATGTCCAGGGTCAAAACAAAAGCCAATATCTCCTTTGAGTTCGCTTAATAGGTCAGTAATAACATCCGGGTCCTGCTCCCGGACATTTTCCAGGAAAAGGGGGCAGATATCTCCAGTTTTGTCCAGCAGTTGCTGCCAGGTTTTTATGGAATTGTCCAGCCAGGACGAATAAAAATCATCATCAAGGCTGGGGTCATAAGCTGGATGGCCGATCAGATGGCAGGGTGCATATATCCTGGCTATTTCCAGTGCCTTGTTTAACCTTTTTCTTGTTGCCTGCAGGATATACTGGTCTATACTGCCTGGTGATAAGTCCAAAAATGGAAGATGAATAGAGGTTTTTAATCCAGCCTGATGAATAGTACGGGCTGTTTTTTCATGCCAGGCAAAGTCAAGGCAGTCCATGCTCCATGCATCCAGCCCCAGTTCAGGGTTCAGTCCGTGTTTAATGAAGAAGTCCAGATAGGCCTTTTCTCTGGCAATATATCTAAGTGGGAGATTGACAAAAAAAATGCTCATAGGACTTTTCCGCTCTAGTTGATTTTTTAATATCCTGTGTCCAGGATTTCCAGTGTGATGTCTCCTAATTTTTCAAAACTTCTGCCTTCAAAGATATGTAAAATATATTGTCCACTGTGCAAAAGACTTAGAGTTTCACCAGGATAGACCGGCAAGGGATAATCGCCTACAAAACAGATAATATCTTCATCATTTTTCAATTTACTGAGCAGATATTTGCCTTTTTTTAGACGAAAGATCTCGCTTCCGCTGTTTCCGCTGCTTTTGCTATTATATGGCAATAAGAGGTAAGCTTTCTGGGTAGTATTCAGTGGGCCTTGCAGGATCACTCCAGAAAATTTTGTCTTTTTAACCTTTACTTTCCATTGATATTTTTTTGTTCCTTTAGTTTCTCTCTGGATTTCAAAAGACCATTCCCCATTTTTATTTTTCTCAATGTATTTTGGCATAAAGCCTTTCTGGGCCAAAACTATGGGGACGGATTTGTCCTGACCATCATTTGAGATTTTATTGCTCACAAAACCTTTGACATTGAGTATTTCCTGGCCATGTTCCAGCCAGAGGCCATGTAAAAGGATTGTCTGGCCTTCATAGGCTGAAATTTGTGTTCCAGGTCTGGCCAGCTTAATTTTTTTGTCCTGAGAGTAAAGCAGGATGGGAAGTTCCGGGCTTTTTCTAAACCAGTTTTTTTTCCATTTGATTTTAATCCGTTTTATTTTTTTGCCATCCAGGATAATATTCAGATAGGGAAAGGGCTGAAGGCAAACAAATTTTGTGTTTATTAGATTTAAGTAGTCCATATGCGGCAGGGTCACTGCCAGGGCTTTGTCAGTCTGGTGAGAAGCAGCGTCAGGGTTTGTAGCTAACTGGACATTGAGCTCCGCATAGGGGGTTAATGTTATGTGTGAAGACTTTGCTACATCCTGATCATTTATTTTGATTTTAACAGAATCGTTAAACCACTCCTTAACCAGTCTGGTTATGTTTGCAGGAAGCTCAATCTCTACTCCCATTTGACTGAGTAGGTCTTTAACAATTCGACAATGGCAATTCACTTTCCAGGGTAAGTTTCGTATGTTTTTGCTTACTTCCACTGCCAGGGCAGGGATCTTTAATTTGCCCAGGGTGTAATATGTCAGAGATTTTCTTTGTTCTGGATAAAGGCTGCCTGGCGCGAAGGTATTCATGTTAAAAAGTTGAAAAGAGTATCTGGCTGGCTTTAAACTCCCATTGATCCTGCTTAAAGCGCCCAGAGCCAGATTAGCCAGATAAATTCTGTTCTCAAAAATATGGGCGTCAATTATAATAGACTGACCATAATGTCTGGGATTGCGAAGGCTGTCAATGTAGGTGGGGGAATAAAAACCACTGCCTTCATGCAGATGGATCAAACCATCGCTTTTGCTGACCATATATCTAATGGCCCTGGCGAGATAATCTTCATAATATTGATTGTAGCCGCGATCAAAGCGTCTGTTCAAATCCACGTTGATTTGGCGTTTAAATGCATGGATGGATGGCAGATTGGCACGTGGAATAACAATTAAATTACCTTTTTTGACCAGAGATCTGGTCAAAATCTGGGCGGCAATTACTCCGGCAAGTTCATCGCCTTGAATGCCTCCCTGTACCATAATCGTTGGCCCGGATTTTTGTCCCTGCAGAAAGTAAACTTTCAGCGGATAAAATGTTTGGGCAAAAATAGTGGCCTGATCCGCGGCAAATCCTGGATACAGGTTTGTCAGCACAAGGCTAAACAAGGATATGAGAAAGAGGATAAGTTTCACAGAAAATTATTTTTCCTTCTTGATCAATGATTTTAATACGAATGCCAAAGATTTTTGGCCTGGGTAGAAAATCAGGAGGGACAAAAGTTGCTTCTATGCGTTTAAAATGGTTTATTTCAAAGTGTTGTGTTTGTGGTGTGATATTCAGTTCTACTTCCGTGCCATCTCTGCCAATGAGAAACAAATTGACATCACCTTTGAGAGTGCGGCCAGAAGTGAGATTATTTAACTCAAATTGAATCTGCATTTTATCTTTAAAATACCTGGCCTGGACATTTTCGATTTTAACCATATGCAGATCTACAGATTGGAAAACTTCCTTGAGATCGATAGCACCAGCAAGTCTTGTCCCGGATGCATTGAGTTTGTGTTTTACTAAAAGGGCCTCCAGTTGTTCACTATTGTAACTGTCTAAAATTTTTTGCACATTTTCCAGACGCTCTAATTTGAACCTGGTATCATTCAGCAATTTTGTTGTTTGCATAAGAGATAAACGCAAATTCTCCTCTTCTTGAAAAAAATTAATAGCCAGATATGTGCTTAATATGCTGACTATAACAAGAAAAATCAAAAGATAAATAAATAACTTTATGCACCATGA
>OFDG01000126.1_pt1 | contig 10874 bp, 9 predicted proteins | sample 1520381 | NCBI WGS metagenome assembly OFDG01 (sample SAMEA3696446, study PRJEB22514) | metagenome | biome: water; feature: marine; material: hydrothermal vent | place: Pacific Ocean | collected 2014-08-12 | depth 1521 m | reverse complement strand
TAGTATTATTCCTCAACCAATATTTTTACAGTCTTTTCATAATCATCATATTTACAGGATATTGTTAAAGTCCCTGTTTCAGTATAATAAACAGGAATTTCTGCAAACCCTCCTTTATCAGTATATTCTGTATAGTCCATACCGCACCCAACTATTCTAATCTTTGCATATGGGCATTTTCCTATTTTTGAAGGGTCATACGATGCAATACCTGCATGAATGTAGAGTTTTTTATCATTTAACTTCACAGTATAACCGTCATCACCATGTGCCGTTATTTTCAACCATGTTTTATCATCATAATTCAAATTTGGATTATTGCCTGAATTTTCTGAATTAAAAAATATTGAGAAAATAGCTATAATTGAAATTATTGCCACAACTCCGATTCCGATTAATATTTTCTTATCCATCTGCTACCCCTCAGCAATGTTATTAATATTATTGATAGCACCATTGCACCATAAGGAATTGGCGTTCTTGTCGGAGCTCCTCCTCCGCTCTCAAATCCAAGTTTATTAAGGTCTTCATTTAATTCTTCTGGTGATTTTGCATAATTGGAAGTAATCACCCCATAATCAGTTCTCGGCATTTGTCCTGCATGATATGTCGTGTTAAAGTTCAAATGTTCGGTCCCATTAGTTATTGTGAAGTTTTCAGGTAAGGTAATACTTCCATTAGTGGAGCTCCCAATGTTATTCCAAGGTGGGCTTGTTACCAATTCAGCGGTTCCATTATATAACTTCCCATTCATATATAATTTAAAATCAGTCCCATTTTTAACAGTTGAGAAATAATATTCTTTCCCCTTTTCCATTTCTAAATCTGGTAATCTAATACTGCATGTTTTATCATTTACATCGCCCATTTTTATGACATATTTTGTCTGATTGTTATTGCTATCTACCCAATAGCCTACCTCAAATCTTTTTCCCCACTCAGAAGAACCATTATCGGACTGTGTAAAATGAAATACCCATGCTTTACTTTTATTTAAACTATCTATATAATCAGGTAATTCATCAGACGAAATATCTGGAACATATTTGTATGATATGGTAAAATCCTGAGATGTATCAAAACTATCATTATATTCAATATATGGGTCGGCATATGTACCATTTAGCCCAATCGCCATAAGATACAGAATTATACATAGGTAAAGTTTCATAATATCGCCCCCAATATTTACATTATATAATATATGTATTTTTATTTGATTTTATAAATTATTAAGTGATATTATGATATATGCTATTAGAACGACCACAGGTCAGGAGTTAAATGTTGCAGAATTTTTAGCTGCAAAAGCTGAAAAGGAAAATATTGAAATATATTCCTTATTAGCAACGGAAGATTTAAAAGGATACATACTTGTAGAGGCGCCCAACATGGGAGCTCTTGAAGATTTGATTAGAAAAACCTTTAAAGTAAAAGGCGTAGTTAATGGGGAGACCTCAGTTGATGAGCTTGAACATTTACTAACTCCAACAAAAATAATAGAAACAATTGATAAAGGAGACACCATAGAACTTGTAGCAGGACCATTTAAGGGAGAGCGGGCAAGAGTTATGCGAGTAGATAAACATAAAGAAGAAATAACATTGGAGTTAATGGATGCCGCAGTTCCTATCCCTATAACTGTGGGTATTGAACAGGTTAAAATTATCTCCAAAACACAATAAATATATAGTATGTTCGAGAATTTTTTTGAATAATATATAATTAAGGAGCTCCGAAATTCGGAGCTCCCAATATATCAATAGTAAGTTTTAAATATTGATACTACATAATGTAGTAAGATATGATTATATTACATAGGTAAAACACGAAAAAATAGGTGAAATTATGGCTACTGAAGTAGTTGATGTATTAGTAACAGGAGGTAAGGCAACAGCAGGTCCTCCACTGGGTCCAGCAGTAGGTCCTCTTGGTATTAACATTATGAATGTTGTTAAAGAAATAAACGAAAAAACAAAAGATTACGCAGGAATGAGCGTTCCAATTAAAGTAATTGTAAATACCGACGATAGAAGTTTCGAAATAGAAGTAGGTATCCCACCAACATCTGCTCTTATAAAAACAGAGTTAGGATTGGATAAAGGTTCCACAGAACCAAATGCTATTGTAGCAGGAAATCTTTCAATGGAACAAGCTGTAAAAATAGCTAAAATGAAAAAAGATGCAATGTTATCATTCACATTGAAAAATGCTACAAAAGAAGTAATAGGAACCTGTGTTTCAACAGGCGTAAATGTTGAAGGTATGTCTCCAAGAGATGCTCAAAAAGCTATCGATGCAGGAGAATTCGACGAATACTTTAATGAATAATTTATTTATTATTTTTAATTCTTTTTAACACTCCCCAGAGCTCCTAAAAATTTGTCAATATGTTCTTTTTCAACATGGGGCATAATTATTATTCTAAGTGCCTTGACACATTTACATATCGATACAAACCAGCCCATTTTTCGAAGTTTTAAGCAAGTTTCTTCTGGATTGTCATCTTTCAATGCTACAATATTTAAAACTGGGTCTATAACTGGTTTAAATCCTAAATTTTTAGCTTTTTTTACTAAATAGTGGGTTTTATCCATACATTCAGAAGTTAAATTTTTATAGCCTTTTTCTCCAAGTAATTTCATTACTCCCCATGTAGATGCAACTCCAACTCCGCTTCTTGTTCCTATTAATGTGGCTTGATGGATATCAGTTAAATAGGGAGCTTCCACATCTAAATATTTTTTAAATGAATGGTTTCTAAATAATATGCCTCCCGCAGGAATTGGAGCTAATCCCATTTTGTGGGGGTCTATTGTAATGGATTTAACACTATTTAATGAAAAATCAAATTCATAACAATAATTATCTAATTTATATTTGTTCTCTAAAAATGGTATTACAAAACCACCAAATGCGGCATCAACATGTAAAAATATGTTATTTTGTTCGGCTATTTTCGAAAGTTCTTTTATATTATCAATTGCACCGAGCTCCGTGCATCCGGCTATACCAACTATTCCATCAATTGTAGTATTGCTGTCTTCAATAAAATCATGAATATAATTTATATCCATCGTATAATGTTTAGTCAATGGAGGAGATATAATATTTAAATCCATCATTTCCCGTGCTTTTTCAAATGAAAAATGGGCGGTTTCTGGTATAATTAGTGTAGTTTTATGATTTTTTCGTTTAGCTTTGGCAATATTGTTTATTACTCTCATTGCTGTAATATTTGCCTCAGTTCCTCCCGAAATGATATATCCAAAAGGATTAGGATTATTTAAAAATTTTCCAATATTGTTTATTACTTCATCTTCTAATTTTTTTGTCCCTCCAAATAGTCCCGGGTCTCCTAAATTGGTCTCAAAAAACATATCGCTTATTTTTTTTGTGATTGGGTGTGGTTTTGTGCACATAGAACCTAAAATTGCACCATCTTCATATTTTAAATCCATTTTTCTATATTTCTTTAATTCTTCTAAAACCGCTTTTTCGTCCATATTTTCCCAATATTATAAAAATAAAATAGATAATAATAAAATAATAAAATAAATATGATATGACAATTATATTATGATATATCATTTAATACTGTTTTTCAAATTCTATCATAGCATTAAGCACTTTTTCGTCATCAAATGGTTTTCCCTGTATTTGTAGTCCTACTGGATTTCCATCAATGTTTCCGCATCTAACTACTCCTGCACAGATTCCACAAATATTTGTTGGCACAGTTAAAACATCGTAGGAATACATTTCCATAGGTGTTAATTCTTCCCCGATATTGTGCGGTAATTTTGGAACAGTTGGGCTAATAATTACATCTACCTCATTAAATAGTTTTAACATTTCGTTTTTCATTAATTTCCTCGTGTATAGTGCCTTTTTATAGTATTTTCCACTGAATTCCTGTTCGCTGATATGTTTTCCTATGAGAATTCTCCTGAGAACTTCCTCACCACATACTTCTTCTATTGGATATCCGTATCTTCTACCATCGTATTTTCTTGTAGCTGAAAAGAATTCTACATAGTTAATTAAATAATATGTTGGAAGTGCTAAATCTGTATATTTATAATTTAATTTTACAATTTCGCATCCCATGTCTTTAAATACTTCAATTCCTTCCTCTATTTTATTCCTAATTTTTTCATCGCTAACTTCCATAAATTCTTTTACAATTCCTACTTTGTATTTTTTTACTTCTTCCCCTTTGCTTTCAAATTTGGGGGTTTCTACGGTGGTGCTGTCCGATATGTCTTTTCCTTTGATTATATTTGTTAATAATAAAGCATCTTCGGCACTTTTTGTCAATGGTCCTATTTGGTCAAAACTCATCGCCAAATCACATAATCCTTGTCGGCTCACTACGCCATAAGAGGGCTTAAAACCAACTACTCCACAGTGGGAAGCTGGATTTCTAATACTTCCTCCTGTATCACTTCCTAATGCCATGTCACATAAATCCCCTGCAACTGCTGCGGAGCTCCCTGAACTACTACCTCCAGGAATTTTGCCTTCTGCATTTGGGTTTTTTGTAGCTCCATAATATGATGTTTCCCCACTACTTCCACTTGCAAATTCGTCCATATTAGTCATTCCTATTATTAATCCTCCTTGTGATTTTATTTTTTTAACTACTGTGGCATCATAAGCACTTATGTAGTTTTCGAGAGTTTTTGAAGCACAGGATATATTATATCCTTTTACATTTATATTAGATTTAATGGCAATTATTTTACCATATAGTGGTTTATTTTTTAATTTTTCGTTGTTATCCAATTCTTTTGCTTCATTTAATACTTTTTCTTTATTTATTTGGATAATTGCATTTATATCTGATTTTTCAATTTTTTCGATGTATTTTATAGCTCTATCTACAATTGTCATTAATTCATCACCATTTACGACATTATATAATATAATGAGTGGAAGTAATATTTGTAATATCTGTAATAATATATAATAAAAAAGCATGTTATACTATAAAAAATATATTAAAATTATCAAAAATCTAAAAAAATATATTGAAATTATTATTTTATAAAATTATTATTTTAGGTATTATGGTATTATTATGTATTATGGGAGCTCCAAAAAATAAATATTTTTGGCAACTGTTTTATTTTAATTTTGCTCTTCGGAATATTTTTCATCGCATTTATCTATATTTTTATTTGAAGCTACAACACTTGAAATATACGCATTTAATCCCCCTGCAATTGCTACAACTTGCTTGTGTTTTCCAAATATTTTATCAGCATATAGTTTTTCTTCGTCCCTTGCTTCAATGGCATATTTCATTATATTTTCTTTTAAATATTCGGGGTGTTCTTCAATATAATGAGTAGATATATTTCCATTTTTAAAGTCAATCTCGTCCATAACTGCCCTATGGAATGGTATATTCGTAGTAAGTCCGATAATAATGTATTCCGATAGTGCCCTTTTCATTCTTGCTATTGCTTCCTCTCGGTTATTTCCATAGGATATAAATTTAGAGATTAATGAATCATAATATGGTGGAATTTCTGCACCTCCATAAATACCACTATCAATTCTAATTCCCGGACCTCCCGGAGACCTATAATGTTTAATTACTCCCGGAGTAGGAACAAAATCATTTACGGGGTCTTCTGCATTTATCCTACATTCTAAGGCATGTCCTCTAATTACAATATCCTCCTGTGTGAAAGGTAATTTTTCCCCGTATGCGATTTTTATCTGTTCTTTTACAATATCTACTCCCGTAATAATTTCTGTAATTGGGTGTTCCACTTGAACTCTTGTATTCATTTCCAAAAAATAAAATTCTCCATTATCATATAGGAATTCCACAGTTCCAGCACTGTAATAGTTTATAGCTTTGGCGGCAAGAACTGCGGCATCTCCCATTTTTTTCCTTAATTCTTCGGTCATTATTGGAGATGGTGCTTCTTCAATAAGTTTTTGATGTCTTCTTTGTATAGAACACTCTCTATCTCCTAAATGAACTACATTTCCATATTTGTCCGCCAATATTTGAATTTCAATATGTCTTGGGTTTTCCAAATATTTTTCAATAAATACTGTGGAATCTCCAAAAGCACTTTGAGCAATTGATTTTGTGGATTCTACTACTTCTTCTAATTCTTGTTTATCGTATGCCACAGCCATTCCCATACCTCCACCACCTGCGGAGGCTTTAATAATTACTGGATAGCCAATTTCTTCTGCAATTTCAATAACATCTGATGGATTTTCTATTGGTTCTTCTCTCCCCGGAAGGACTGGAACATTGGCACATTTCATTATTTTTTTTGCATTTATTTTGCTCCCCATGGCATCTATGGCATCTGATGGCGGTCCAATAAATACTATTCCATTATCTTCACATGCTTTGGCAAATGCTAAATTTTCAGATAAAAAACCATATCCGGGGTGAATTGCGTCTGCACCAGTTTTTAGTGCCACATTCATTATCATATCTATATTTAGATAACTTTTTGAAGCTTGTGGGGGTCCAATACAATAACATTCATCAGCTATTGATGTATATAGTGCATTTTCATCAGCCTCCGAATAAATTGCTACGGTTTTTATGTCCAATTCTTGACATGCCCTAATAATTCTAACAGCAATTTCTCCCCTGTTGGCGATTAATATTTTTTTAAACATGATATCCCTTTTATCAATTTTAGAATATATGAGTAATTATTTTTATTTTCTTTATTTTTTTATTATTGTGAATCGATAATTATAGTTCATCGATTTACTAATTATTTTATTATCATAAGTATATCTCCAACATTGACGGACTGACCTTCATGGACAACTATTTTTTCAATTTTTCCATCAGCAGGAGCTCCCACAGGATTTTCCATTTTCATTGCCTCTAATACCATTAATGTATCTCCTTCTTTTACGGTATCCCCTTCTTTAACTTTTATTTGGGTAATCATTCCTCTAAATGGTGAAGTTAGGGCACCTTCTGTATCTGCTGTGATTTTCTTTTCTTTTTTCTTCATTTCTGTTCCATATCTTGGTTTGATTTTAACTTCGAATTCGTCCCCATCTACTTCGACAATATATTCTGTTGGAATTTCCATAAATTTAGCCACTTCCTTTTCCTCAGGGATTGGTTCTGCATGGAGCTCCCCTCTTAAAAACTTAACAGCAACTTGTGGATATAGTGCATAAGTTAATATGTCCTCTTCTTTTGACACAATTCCTTTGCTCTCCGCATCTGTCTTAATTTTTTCATATTCTGGTTTTAATAAATCAGCTGGTCGGCAGGTAATCGCTTTTTCATCGCTATCCAAAACTCTTTTTTTAAGGTCCCTATCTATTTTTGCGGGTGGTTTTCCATAAAGTCCTTTTACATAGTTTGAAACTTCATTTGTAATTACTTTGTATCTTTCGCCAGTAATCACATTCATTACAGCCTGCGTTCCTACAATTTGAGAGGAAGGTGTTACAAGTGGTGGATATCCTAAATCTTTTCTAACTTTTGGAATTTCATCAAGCACTTCTTCGAATTTATCCAGAGCTCCCTGTTCTTTTAATTGGGATACAAGATTTGACAACATACCTCCTGGAACTTGATATACTAAAACTCTTGAATCGATTCTTTCAGAAATTGGATTTATTAAATATTTGTATTTATTTCTAATTTTATCGAAGTATTCTCTAATTTCATTTAAAAGGGTAGTATCCAATCCTGTATCGAATTTTGTTCCTTTAAATGCCGAAACAAATGTTTCTGTTGGTGGTTGAGATGTTCCCATTGATAATGGAGAAATGGCACAATCCACTATATCAACACCAGCTTCAATTGCTGCGTTGTATGTCATTGGAGCTAATCCACTTGTGCAATGGCTATGTAAATCAATTGGTATGGATATTTCTTTTTTTAATCTTTTTATTAATATTTTGGCATCATATGGTTTTAAAAGCCCAGCCATATCTTTTATACATAATGAATCACATTCAAGTTCTTCAAATTCCTTTGCAAGTGCTATATACTGTTCTATTGTATGAACTGGACTTATTGTGTAGGATATTGCCCCCTGAACATGAGCTCCGCATTTTTTTGCAGACTTAATTGAAACTTCTAAATTTCTTATATCGTTTAAAGCGTCGAATATCCTAAATATTTCTATTCCATTTTCATACGACTTTTCAATGAATTTTTCTACTATGTCGTCCGAATAATGTTTATATCCAACTAAATTCTGCCCTCTAAGAAGCATTTGCAATGGTGTTTTTTGAATTCTTTTTCTAAGTGCTCTTAATCTTTCCCATGGATTTTCATTTAAATATCTAATACAGGAATCAAAAGTAGCACCCCCCCAAACTTCCATTGAATAAAACCCTACTTCATCCATTTTCTCGGCGATTGGTATCATATCCTCGGTTCTTAATCTTGTAGCGATTAAAGATTGGTGTGCATCTCTAAGAGTGGTATCTGTAATTTTTACCATAATTATCCCTCTTTTAGTTGTAAAATAAAATTATAATATTAATCAAAAAGTGTTTTGAATAGGAGCTCCTAAAAAGTAGGCAAATAGTGGAGCTCCAAATATACAATGATAAACTAAGAAAGCCCATGATTGAATTTATTATATTTAATTAGTATCGTATAATATTTATAATTTTTGTTAAATAATTTTTATTTATTTATATACATTTATGAATATAAGGTTATAAAAATAAATGCTCCAGCCGGGATTTGAACCCGAGTCGCAGGCTCGAAAGGCCTGCATGATTGGCCGGACTACACCACTGGAGCATATTATAAAAAAGTAAATATTAAACGGACCCAGAGGGATTTGAACCCCCGATCCCCGGCTTAGAAGGCCGGTGCCGTATCCAGACTAGGCCACGGGCCCACGCTAATACTTTTTAAGGCACTCCTTTTCAGAGCATACTCTAACATAGAAGTTATACTATATAAACCTTTCGGTTAATTTAATTCGGGAGCTCCGATTTATCGTTGGAGTATCGTTGGAGCTCCCCGCAATAATAAAATAATATAAATATATAAATTTTAATTTTCGGTTTCCTCTTTTTTCTCAACATCTCCGTATAATACTTTTGATATCTCTTTTAATACTTTAATTCCCTTAGCTTCGGTTTTCAATAATTCAACCTTGGCTATAACTTTGTTTCCGAATTTTTCTTCTATCATTTTCAATCTTTTTGCCTGTAAATCATATCTTGCTTTACAGAAATCACATTCAACATCTTTTGGTATTAATTGATTTACAATTACGGAATCAACTGGAATCTTATATTTTTCAAGTGATTTCATTGCTCTTTCACTTTCCAATATACTCATTTCCTCTGGAATTACTACCAATCTAAATGAAGTCCTGTCTGGATTTGCTAAAATGGCTCTAGCTTTTGTTATTTTTGCCTTACTTTCTTCCATTTCTTTAAGCATCTGGTCGTAATCTATGTCGTCTCCGCCCCCTCCAAATGGCATCATTTTTTTCATCATTTTCATCATTCCGCTCATTTGTTTTTTGAATTTAATCATTTTTGACATATATTTATCCATGATTTCAGGCAATCCTAAAAATCTAAGGGTGTGTCCAGTAGGGGCAGTATCAAATACGACAACATCAAATTCATCGCTATCCATATATTTTAAAAATACATCAAATGCCGCACTTTCATCAGTTCCCGGAGATAATGATGCCATTTCAAGCTGTTCTCCAAGCATATCTCCAAGCATTGGATTTTCGTCCATCTGTCCTTTTAATTTTTCTTTGTAGTCTTTCATAGCTTCTTGGGGGTCAATTTCTACAACATATAAATTTTCCACTCCTTTTACTGGGGTAGGTTCGTGCCCAAATTCTTGCTCAAAGCTATCTTTTAATGAGTGAGCAGGGTCTGTTGAAACTATTACAGTTTTTAAACCTTGTTCAGCACAGTATAATCCTGTTGCAGCACTCATTGTAGTTTTACCTACTCCTCCTTTTCCACCAAACATTATGTATTTTGTTCCATTTTCTTTTTCCAATTTTTGCTTTGTAATTCCTTTTAATGAGTTTTTTATTTTTGATAACACATTATCACCAATTAGTTTTTATTGATACACATCAGCTATACATATTTGAGTATTATTATATTGATTAATAATGTCGATTAAATAGAATAGTATGTTGTGGTTTTTATAAGTTTTTAATTTTTATTTTTTTATTAATATATGTTGTCATAATTAATCATTCTGGTTTAATCTCTCTATGAGTTCATCAACATCCACCATTGTATTGATACATCCATCCTTCAATAGAGCCTGACCCTGTGTGGCTACTCCTTTCCTAGAAAGGTAATTCATACCATAAAACAAATCCCTATAACACGCCACTGCAAAAACTCCATCAGGTTTATTTTCTTTTAATATCCTTTTTAGGAATGTTGAACCTGGAACGATATACACCTTATAGTTATTTTCTTTTGCGGTTTTTATTATATCTCCCAGTGGGCACTTCTTACAGAATACGCACTCTATACCATTAGCTCCCAACTTTGCAGGACATTTTAAATCTCTTAAACAGTGTGGAAGTATTAAAATTTTGTTTTTTGTGGTGTTGAATTTTTCAGTATAGTATTTATTATAAAAGTCAATTCCTATCTTGTAAAATGTATCCTCTGTCCCAACAAGTAAAAAAATTTTCAAAAGCATTGAATAAAAATTATCCATAATATATAAAAACACATTTGGAAATACTAATTTATCTTTTTTCACAAGGAAATATCCCAAAATTACAGAAGTAGTAATTATCAGCAATATTAAAACTGTAAAAATAGCAAAAACAATTCCCAAAGCTTCAAAAATTATGCTATATTTATCCAATATACTAATTAACATATCGAGCATA
>OFDG01000125.1_pt1 | contig 10890 bp, 9 predicted proteins | sample 1520381 | NCBI WGS metagenome assembly OFDG01 (sample SAMEA3696446, study PRJEB22514) | metagenome | biome: water; feature: marine; material: hydrothermal vent | place: Pacific Ocean | collected 2014-08-12 | depth 1521 m | reverse complement strand
TAAAAATGGGATACTTCATTAATTTTGTTTTGCAATTATCTGAAAAAATTGAATAATTTTTTAACTCCGAAAGTTGAGTTATTATTTTTTCACATAATTGGTTTCCACCTCAATCACAATGCCGCCTCTGGCCTTAAACTTGCCCACAACTGTCATCTGCCGTGGCTCACAAGCCTTAACCAGATCGTCTAAAATGCGGTTGGTCACTGTCTCCATAAAGGTTGGTTCTTGCCGATAACTGAACAAATAAAACTTCAACGACTTGGACTCAATGCATTTTTTATCAGGAATATATTTTATAATAATTGTTCCATAATCTGGCTGGCCAGTCATGGGACAAAGGGATGTAAACTCGTCACTAACCAGGGTAATAAGATAATCCCTTTCCGGAAATCTATTGGGAAAAGTCTCCAGAATACCCGGATCAACTCGCGTCGGATACTCAGCTTTGCTTTTGCCCAGCAAAGTTAAGGTAGAGACATCATCACGCATTGTTTAACTCCCTTCTAGTTTTTATTCTCCTAACTTCTTATTCCCCCAACTACTTCACTTCCTTCACTTAATCATCTTCCAGAACTCACTATCCGGTGTAAACACAAAATCTGTCTTACCATTAACAACCTTCTTATACGCCTCCATTGTACGCAAAAACTGATAAAATTTTGGATCCTTTGCCAGGGCCTGTGCATAAATAGCCGTGGCTATGGCGTCACCTTCTCCACGCAACACTTCTGCTTTTTGTCTGGCCTCAGCAAGCATAATAGCACGTTCTTTGTCTGCGGTAGTTCTGATTTTAACTGCTTCTTCGCGCCCCTCAGACCTGTATTGCCTGGCCTGACGCTCTCTTTCTGCACGCATCCGTCCAAAAATGGCTCTCTGGTTTTCTGGGGGTAAATCAGTTCTTTTAATACGCACATCCAATATCTCAATGCCATACTTCTGAAGAAGCAGGTTACATTTTTCTGTCACCTGCCTCATTATCTGGCTTCTTTTGGAAGAAACAACTTCTGTAAGCAAATATTGTCCCAGAGCAACTCTGAGTTCAGCATAAATAATATCATCTAAGCGGGACAAACCACTGGAAATAGTACGAACACTGCGGTAAAAAGCAAGTGGATTTTTAATTCGCCATCTGGAATAGTTATCTACCACAAGATTTTTTTTGTCTTTAGTTAATATCTCTGCTGGCGGGGCATCATATTCCAGAACACGGTGATCAAAATAGATAACATCCTGTATAAAAGGCAATTTAAAGTGCAGCCCGGGGCCAAGATCAGAACCTACAGGCTTACCAAGCTGTATTACTATAGCCCTCTGAGTTTGATCAACAATAAAAAAACATTGAGAACTTACTAAAAGTAAAAGAACTAAAATTATTGTTAAGGCTGATTTTTGTTTATCAGTCATTATTTTTTTCCTCCTGCTGTTTTTCTCTTTTTAGCTCTTGAGTTCGATCTCAAGCCTTCCATATTTAGAGGCAAATAAGGTACTACTTTTTGCAAAGCCTTATCTGACAATATTAACTTGCTTACATCTGGATTGGACAAAATTTGTTCCATAGTTTCAAGATAGATCCTTTTTCTGGTAATATCTCTAGCCTTCCTGTACTCTTTCAAGACAGCAAGAAATCTGGCTGCCTCACCTTTAGCTTTACGAACAACACTTTCTTTGTATGCCAGAGCTTTATTAATAATTCCTGCTGCTTCACCCCTTGTCTTGGGAAGAAGGCCATTACGATAAGCTTCAGCTTCATTAATATATCTACTTTTATCCTCCTTGGCACTGGCCACATCTTTAAAAGCATCAACAACCTCCTGAGGAGGATGAACATCTTGCAATTGTACAGCCACCACTTTTATACCGCTGTGATAACGGTCTAAAATCTCCTGTAAAAGCCTTTTTGTCTCATTTTGAATGGCCAGCTTACCGGTAGTTAAAGCAGAATCGATTTTATTATAGCCAATAACCTCACGCATAGCTGCTTCTGCTGCATCTTTGACTGTCTTTTCAGGCTGGGCAATATTAAAAAGATAATCTTTTGGGTCCTTTATCTGATATTGCACAATAAACTGTACATCCACAATGTTTTCATCGCCAGTCAGCATAAGTGACTCTTCAGGAATCAGCCGATACTGATTGGTAGCAAAGGCAGTCTTTTTGGACAAAGTCCTGAAGCCTATTTCAATCCTTCTAATGCGTGTAACCTTAGGCGTGTGCACTTTTTCTATTGGATAAGGAAGATGGTAATGAGGGCCTGGCTCTGTGATGCGATCAAATGCCCCAAATCGCTGCACAACACCCACCTCATCAGGGTCAACGATATAAACACCCGTTAATGCCCATAAGACAAGGACAAGGAGTAAAATAATTTTGCCCCAGGGCAACTGAATTCCTTTGATTTGTTTAAATTTTTCATTAAATTCACCAAAATCAGGTCCCGTGCCCCATTTGTGAGCTTGCCTTTGCCGCCGTTCCTGTAATTTATCCCAATCCCAACTCATAAAAAACTCCTTATAATTAGTTGAGTTAAATTTCTTGCTCCAAATTGTCAGTACCAATATTAAAAGATTTTACAACTGTAAATCTTTTCTTTATCCTCAAATTTTTATAACATAAAATCATAAACCCTGAAACCCGGAAAGGAGTTTCCTATGATAGCAATTAAAAAAGAAATTTTTCGCGCTTATGACATCCGCGGCATTGTGGACAAAGACTTTGATGATGACTGGGTCGAAGTCCTGGGCAAGGCTTGCGGGACTTACTTTTTATCTCAGGGCTACACTCATGCTGTGGTTGGACATGATTGCCGGCACAGCTCACCTGAATATCAAAAAAGACTCACCTCTGGTCTGCTTTCTACCGGGGTTGATGTTACTTATCTGGACATGGTAGCCACGCCTTTATTTTATTTTGCAGTAAAATATTTAAACAAAAGTGCCGGCGTCATGATTACGGCCAGCCACAACCCCTCTGATTTTAACGGATTCAAGGTCTGGGCCGGTGAAAGCACTATCCATACCTCAGAAATTCAAAAAATTTATGAAATTATGAAGAAAGGGGACTTTGCCAGAGGCAACGGCATGGCAAGTCAATTGGATATCGTCCCCACTTATCTGGATCATTTATCCAGTCTGGCTAAATTAAGTAACCCGGTCAAGGTCGTTGTGGATGGCGGCAACGGCAGTGCAGGTCTTGTTTGCGCTGAATTATTAACACGAATGGGGGCTGAAGTTATTCCCCTCTACTGTGAACCGGACGGTGATTTTCCTAACCACCATCCAGACCCAACTGTCCTTGAAAACATCACAGATTTATGCCGGAAGGTCAGGGAAGAAAACGCCCATCTGGGAATTGGCCTGGACGGTGATGGTGACCGCATTGGTGTTGTGGATGAAAATGGACATATTATCTATGGGGATAAACTATTAGCCATTTTTGCCCGCCATGTACTCAAAGAAAATCCTGGTGCTACCGTTATTGGTGAGGTAAAATGTTCTCATCTTCTATTCAGAGATATACAAGAGCATGGGGGAAATCCAATCATGTGGAAGACAGGCCACTCTCTGATCAAGGCCAGGATGAAGGAAACAGGAGCGCTACTCGCCGGGGAGATGAGCGGACACATGTTCTTTGCTGATCGTTACTATGGCTTTGACGATGCCCTCTATGCTGCTGCCCGCCTGGTAGAAATCGTAAGCTTAAAGCCGGATATGGTGCTTAGTTCCTATTTATCTGACTGGCCCAAGACAGTTAACACCCCGGAAATCCGCATGGACTGTCCGGATGAAATAAAATTTAAAGTGGTCAGTAAAGCGCAGAACTATTTTCGCGAAAAATACAATATTGTTGATGTGGACGGCGTGCGCATTATCTTTGATGATGGTTGGGGCCTACTTCGCGCATCCAATACACAGCCGGTTCTGGTTCTTCGCTTTGAGGCTGAATCAGAAAAACGCCTGGAAGAAATTCGCGCTCTAATTGAACAACCTTTAAAAGAATGGATTCAGGAATTAAGCTAAGATGCGTAAATTTATTTTTCTCATCTTAGTTTTAATCCTGATCGCCGGGGGAGGATGGTGGTGGAAACAAAAAACTTCAGACCAGGGTCCTAAAATTCTGGCCACTGCCGTCCTCCAAAAGGGGCAGGTACGCAAAGTCCTGGAGGCTACCGGGATTATCAAATCTCAGGTAGGAGCCATAGTCAAAATTGGCGCCCAGGCCACTGGTGTAATTACCAAAATGAAGGTCAAGGTAGGCGATAAAGTACAAAAGGGTCAGCTTGTGGCGGAAATTGATGACCGGGAAATCAGGGCAGCCATGATTGAAGCCCGGTCCAGATTGGAAAAAGCCCGCCTGGCCCTGGAAAAAATCAAGGTTACCTATCCCTTAAAAATAGCCCAGGCCAGGGCTGAGTTCGACCAGGCCAAAGCCAGATTAAATTATGCGCAATCAAATTTTTTGAAACTAAAAAAACTCTTTCAAAAAAAAATTGTTTCTCAAGATGAGTTTGAGCAGGCCCAAAAAGAACTGGAAATAGAGACTCAAAATTTAAACCAGGCGAGTGCAAGATTAAACGAATTAAAAAGGGAATTTGGACTTGAAACCAGAAAAACCAGGGCAGAGATTAAAGAACTTAAGGCCGGACTTGATGCTTTAAAGGTCAAGCTCAGCTATACTAAAATTTATAGTCCTCTGACTGGCTATGTCAGCCAGGTGACTGCGCAGGAAGGAGAAACTGTTGTCGCTGGCCTGCAAGTAGCCAATCTGATTACTGTTTTAGACCCTACGCGTCTTGAACTGTGGATATATGTAGATGAAACAGACATAGGCGAAGTCCGCGCCGGCCAAAAGGTAACTTTTAGCGTGGACTCATACCCAGACAAAGTCTTTAGCGGACAGATAGCCCAGATCTATCCCCAGCCAGAAGTAAGGGATAATATTGTCTATTATCAAGCGCTGGTGCCCATATCTTCTGATCAGGCAAAATTTTTGCGGCCTGAAATGACAACTCATTGTCAGATTGAGGTAAAGACCAGAGCAGATGTTCTGGCCCTGCCCAATTCAGCCCTGAAATGGATTAAAGGGGAACAGATTGTTTTTGTTCAAAGACCTGATGGAACTGTTTCGCAGATCAAACCAATACTTGGACTTTCCGGGCTCAATTACACGGAAATTATTTCCGGGTTAAAACCTGGCGACAAAGTCGCTACGCAGGTGGTAATAAGGGGTAAGGATTAAGGGGTAAGGGATAAGGGACAAGAAAAGAAAAAACAGCAATAAAATCTGGTCACTGATCACTGATCACTGTTCACTGTTCACTGATCACTGATCACTGTTCACTGTTCACTGTTCACTGATCACTGTTCACTGTTCACTATTTATGAGTATGATTGATGCCCGGGTCATAGCGGAGATTAAAGAGCGGATTGATATTGTTGAATTGATTGGGCGTTATGTCAATTTGCGGCCTGTAGGTACCAGGTGGGTGGGACCATGCCCTTTTCATCAGGAGACCAAGCCGTCCTTTAGTGTTAATCCTGACCAGGGTTTTTTTTATTGTTTTGGCTGTCAGGCTGCTGGAGACGTTATCCATTTTTACCAGAAAATAAATGGGCTGGAGTTTAAGGAAGCGGTTATTGAACTGGCTCAAATTGCTGGAGTAAGGCTTACGCAGAGCCAGGTCCCTTTCAAACAGAAAGATAAAGGTAAAAGAAGGCTTTGCCTTGACCTTAATTCCCTGGCCTATTCTTATTTTAAAGATAAGTTACGTTCTCAAAAAGGGAAAATAGCCAGGGATTATTTGTTGCAGCGTAAAATTAGTCAGGACATGATCCAGAAGTTTGGGCTTGGGTTTAGCCCTGATGAGTGGCATGGTCTTGAAAATCATCTCAAATCTCTGGGCTATACCCCGCAGCAGGGTGTGGATGCCGGACTGTTAAGCCAGAATGATAAGGGACATACCTATGATCGCTTTCGTGGTCGCCTGATTTTTCCCATCTTTAACCTCTCCGGCCAGGTAGTGGCCTTTGGAGGCCGGGTGATTGGGGATGGCGACCCCAAGTATCTAAACAGCAGCGAAACCCCTATTTATAAAAAAGGTGAGCATTTATACGGATTGTATCAGGCCAGGCGTTCTATTAGCCAGAAGCACGAGGTATTGCTGACAGAAGGTTATGTGGATGTCATAGTCCTTCATCAATATGGCTTTACCAATTCCTGTGCTGTCCTGGGCACAGCATTGACCGGGACCCAGGTGAGAAGGCTGGGAGGTTTGACCAGCAGCATAGTGCTTTTGTTTGACGGAGATGAAGCAGGCGCTAAAGCGGCTTTACGCAGTGCGCAGATGGTTTTGAGCCAGGGTCTGAAACGCAAGGTGGTTCAGTTCCCGCCAGGCGAGGACGCGGATAGTTTGCTTACGAAATTTGGTCAAAAAAGTCTTGTTGAATTGTTAAGCAAAGCTCGTGATGGCCTTGATTTTTGCCTGGCAATGATTAGCTTGCATAAGTCTCCCAAAGAAGTTTTGACCTGGGCCAGAGGTTTTCTTTTGAGCTTAAGAGATATTTCATGGCGGGCCTATTATATCCCCAGAATTGCCCAGACCCTGGGATTATCTGAGCAGGAATTGCGTCAAAGTTTGGAGGAGGTGCGGGGGACAGGGCGTCAGGTACAGGTATCGGATGCGGGCCAGAACCAGAGGCTGTCCCTGAGGGTTGGTCCAGACTCAAGAGATAAGGAAATCTTAACCTTTGTTATTTGTTTCCCCGAGTATATCCCTGTTTTAGCTGAAAAGAATATAGCGCTTTATTTGAGGTCTGACTGGGCAAGGGATTTGTGGGAAAAATTGATCCGTTATGATTCTGATCAGGTATTGTCCCGGCTTGATGAGGAGCAAAAAGCTTTTTTTGTACGCAGTAAATTGCAGCAGAAGGATCTGGCTGACAACAAAGGGGCCAGGTTACAGGAGTATATGGATTTTCTGGGTAGAGAAAACAGGAAAATGACCCAAAAAAATCTTAAAATGGCTCTTACGCGGGCCCAAAAAAAGGGTGATCAGCAGGAGGTCCGCCGGATTTTGACTCTTTTGCAGGAAACAATTTTTTCTTCCTGAACTTCCTATCTTCCTAATTTCTTAAAAAAAAGGGGGGTAAATGGGTAGTATCAAAGATGTACAACAAATAAAGGCGCTTATAGCTGAAGGCAAGAAAAAGGGATTTTTGACCTTTGATGAGTTAAACAAGGCTTTGCCGTCAGAGGTGAATAAGTCGGAACAGATAGAAGAGATCATCTCTATTTTTGACCAACTGGATATTACTATTGTTGATGCCAAGGCAGGTAAGCCCATCTCAGTTGTTCCAGAAGATACCAGTGATATTGCAGAGGCAGCAGCTGATGTGGCTGAAGCGGAAGATGTGCTGGATACTACTTCCAGGAGCAACGATCCTGTGCGCATGTATTTGCGCGAGATGGGAGCGGTTGGATTATTGGACCGCGATGGAGAAGTTTTTATTGCCAAAAAAATTGAAGCTGGCGAGCTGGAAGTCCTTTATGCGCTGGTAGAAGTTCCTGTAGTGGTGGAAGAATTGATAAAAGTTGGCGAAGAACTAAAAAAAGATAAAATTAAGCTTAAAGATGTAGTCAAAACTATTGAAGAGGATGATCCTACTGAAGAAGAAATGAACCAGAAACAAAGAGTCATCAAGCTGCTGGAGGAAGTTAAAACCATCTATAAGAAAAGGAAAAATATTTATACTAAACTGGACGAATGCGCCCGTCTTGATCGACGTGTTTATGGTATTCAGAAAAGGATTCTGGAGTACAAGAACGAAATTGTTGAGCGTTTGCGCAGTATCAAGCTGGAAAAGACCCTGATTGATAGGCTTATTGAAAATGTGGAAGACTATGTCCGTCAGATGCATAATTGTCAGCGTGATGTCAGTGCATATATCCTTTCTTTGAGCAAGAGTCAGGAAGAGATTTTTGATTTATTCCAGAAGCTGGAAAAGCGGAAAATAAACCCTGTTGCTGTTGCTGATGAATTGAATATGACCGTTGAGGAGCTGTTTTCCTTTAAGGAAATGATCTATGGCAAAATAGAAATTTTACAGCGCTTAGAAGAAAAGTGCATGCACAATGTGACTGATCTGGAAGAAGTGCTGTGGAGAATCAAAAAGGGCAATAGGGATGCCATAAGGGCCAAGCAGGAACTTATCCGGGCGAATTTGCGGCTGGTGGTAAGTATCGCCAAAAAATACACCAACAGGGGATTGCAGTTTCTGGATTTGATCCAGGAAGGCAATATTGGCCTGATGAAGGCTGTTGACAAATTCGAGTATCAACGCGGTTACAAGTTTTCAACCTATGCTACCTGGTGGATCAGGCAGGCCATTACCAGGGCCATTGCTGACCAGGCCAGAACCATCCGTATTCCTGTGCATATGATCGAAACCATAAACAAGCTGGTTCGTACTTCCAGGTACCTGGTTCAGGAATTAGGCCGTGATCCAACCCCGGAGGAGATTGCTGAGAGGATGGACTATCCTCTGGAGAAGGTGAAAAAGGTGCTTAAAATAGCCAAGGAGCCCATATCTCTGGAGACTCCTATTGGAGATGAGGAAGATAGCAGCCTGGGTGATTTTATTGAAGATAAAAAGGCTGTGGCCCCGGCTGAGGAAGTGGTGAACACTAAACTGTCTGAGCTTATTGATAGGGTGCTGTCTGAACTCACTCCCAGAGAAGAACAGGTTTTAAGAAAACGTTTTGGTATAGGCGAAAAATCTGACCATACCCTGGAAGAGGTAGGTAAGTTGTTTAATGTTACCAGGGAAAGGATCAGGCAGATTGAGGCCAAAGCCCTGCGTAAACTGAGACATCCAGTGCGCAGTGCGTGTTTAAAATCTTATTATGAGTCGTAAGCAGGGGCAAAGGGATAAGGGGTAAGGGATAAAGACAAAGTATCTGTAGGGGGAGGTTTTATATCTGTCCCCCTTTGTGATAGTGGAAGGGATAAATGAACGCAAAAAAAAAGATTATAATTCTTTTTTTATTTTTTTGTGTTTTTTGCGGTGCATTTAATGTCAATGCTGCCCGGTGGCAGGTCAGGGTAAAAAAGGTATTTGATGGCGATACAGTGGTCTTGATGACAGGTGAGACCGTACGATTGCAAGGCATTGATGCGCCGGAAATTGGTCATGACGGGGAAAAAGATCAATATTTTGCGCGTGAAGCAAAATCTTTTCTGGAAAGGCTGGTTAGAGGGCGGACATTGACCATAGAAACAAGGGAACTGTCCGCTGACAGATTTGGCAGGATACTGGCGTATCTCTATATTTCCGATAGAGAGTGCGTCAATGAAATGATGGTTGCCAATGGTATGGCCTTTTGTTTTCCCCATAAGGGCCAGGATGAAGAGAAAATGGCCAGGTTGCTCTCTGTGCAACGAAGCGCCATGAATGGACTGCGGGGATTCTGGGCCAGGATTTTGAGCATGAAAGCGGCTCGTGACAGGTATATTGGCAATAAAAAGAGCAAACGTTTTCATACCATGCAGTGCGGTTTTGGCCGGAGGATATACTATAAAAATAAGATTTTGTTTTCCAGTCTAAGAGAGGCTTTTTACGCTGGTTTTGCTCCCTGCCGTAAGTGTACGGTGTGGCCACGGGTGAGCGGGGTGAGGTAAGCAGGGTAAACGGAAAAATTTACTTTTTGCAGGCGAATCTATTAAAGAGGAATCAAATTAATAACGTGGGGGATAACAAATGGATATTATTAATCAAGAAATGATCGAAGCTCAAATTATTTTTGTAGATGTAAGAGGGTTTACTTCATGGGCCGAAAATGTTGATGTTTTCCCCTTTCTAGACAAATTTAGTACCAAATTTTATAATATTTTAAATGATATATTCAAAGATCATATTATTAAAACATTAGGCGATGGTGCTTTAATTATTAACAGGCTGCCAAAAATAGAGGATGATGATCACAAATTTCTACAGACTTTAATAAAAGAAACATTAAAACGAATAAATAATGCAGAAAAAAAATTTGATAAATTATGTAAAGAGTTATCAAGACGATATGGTTCATCTATTCCACTTTCGTTGGGTTGGGGAGTTACAAAAGGTTGGATAAAACCAATAAATGGAGATTTTATAGGCGCTGAAATCAATAAAAGTGCCCGTCTTTGTGGAATTGCTCGCCCAAAAGGAATAGTCATAGATAAAGATGATTTCCCTGTCATTCCGAGAATGCCAAAATCTATTACCATTCAATTATTTGAACAGAAAAGAAAATTAAAAGGAATAAATAATGAGATAAATGTATGGGTTTCAAAAGAAATCGCTAATCAATTTATCACGAGGGAAAATATTAGATTAACACCGGAAGTTCATGTTGCTGGGATTTGTATTAAAGAAGAACACGGCTCATTGAAAGCACTAATTGCAAAGCGTAATGATAATAGAAAACTTTTTCCCGGGCTATATGAAGGCTGTGGCGGGCAATTAGATAGAAATGAGAGCTTTGTTACAGGAGTAAAACGACATTATAAATTAGAATTAAATATTGATGTTGATGTGATAGAAGAAATTCATAAATTTTATTATATTAACCAACCTAACGAACCAATAATACCTGGAATTAAATTTCTCTGTGTTTACAAAAATGGACAAGAGAAATCGGAAAACCATACAGAAATTAGATGGGTAACAGAGGATGAGATAAAATCTCTTCCAGAAGAAAAATTTATTCCTGGTTTAAAGCAAGATTTTTTAGATTTTATTAATAAATTCAAAAATAGGACATAAGAGTCGCCTGCAAAAAGTCGAAACTCGCAAATCACAGCTTGCGGGGACAGGCGAACGGCTAATAATTTCAAATAGTTACAACTGTCAC
>OFDG01000123.1_pt1 | contig 10939 bp, 11 predicted proteins | sample 1520381 | NCBI WGS metagenome assembly OFDG01 (sample SAMEA3696446, study PRJEB22514) | metagenome | biome: water; feature: marine; material: hydrothermal vent | place: Pacific Ocean | collected 2014-08-12 | depth 1521 m | reverse complement strand
CAGCCCCGCAAAGCGGGATTCAACAGGGTAAATGTTGAATTATTATAGTATGTTACAGGCTGACGTTTTTGTTAAAAGGTCAAATTTGAGTTTTTGCAGTTAAATCTTAAAAAAGTGAGTGGGTAAAAAAATGAGATTTACGGATCCAGGTTGAAATTTTTAAAGGGTAAGATAGGATAGTGTCTATGAAAAAGGCAGTTGTACTTTTTTCCGGAGGGCTTGATTCAACCACATGCCTGGCTATTGCGAAATCACAGGGGTATGAAGTGTATGCCCTGAGTTTTTATTATCACCAGCGGCATGACGTGGAAATCAAAGCAGCTAAAAGAGTAGCGGAAAGAATGGGGGTTAAGCAGCATCTGGTGCTGGAAGTGCCCTTGAATAAGATTGGCGGCTCAGCCCTGACTGATAATATTGATGTGCCAAAGGACCAGAATCCTGAACAATTGACGGAGATTCCCATTACCTATGTCCCGGCCAGGAATACGATATTTCTTTCTTTTGCCTTAGGGTGGGCAGAGGTGCTTGCCGCGGCTGATATTTTTATTGGTGTGAACGCTATTGATTATTCAGGGTATCCAGATTGCAGGCCCGAATTTATCAAAGCCTTTGAGAAGATGGCCAATCTGGCTACTAAAGAAACCGTGACAGGAAAATTTAGGTTCCAGATCCATACCCCTCTTATACGCTTGACCAAGGCCGAGATTATCAAAAAAGGACTGGAACTCGGGGTTGACTACTCATTAACCCATTCCTGCTATGATCCTGATGAAAATGGCCTTGCCTGTGGCCGGTGCGACAGTTGTATCCTGCGCAAAAAAGGGTTTGCCGAAGCAGGAGTCCCTGACCCAACATTATATAGTCCTGATAAATAAAATGCCATATCTGGTCAAAGAAATATTTTACACCCTTCAGGGTGAGGGGTATAATACTGGTCGCGCTGCGGTATTTTGCCGTTTTGCTGGATGTAATTTATGGACAGGTCGTGAACAGGACCGGGAAAATGCTGTTTGTAAATTTTGTGATACAGATTTTGTTGGAACATGCGGCCCTGGCGGTGGAAAATTTGATACTGCACCTGCATTGGCGGACGCGATATGGACAAAGTGGCCATCTGGCAACACAAAGGCCAGACCATTTGTGGTTTGCACAGGAGGAGAGCCTTGCCTGCAATTAGACGAGGTGCTCGTGGAGTGCTTGCACAGCAAGGGGTTTGAAGTCGCCATTGAGACCAATGGAACACTCTCTTTGCCTGGTAATCTTGATTGGGTCTGCGTTAGTCCGAAGGCTGGCTCTTTAGTTGTCGTGAAAAAGGGGGATGAACTTAAACTTGTTTTTCCGCAGCAGGGTCTGCTGCCGCAGGACGTTGAAGATTGGGATTTTAAACATTTTTACCTTCAACCTATGGATGGAGAAAATCTGGAACAAAACACCAGACTGGCAATAAAGTATTGTCTGGATCATCCACGGTGGAGATTGAGTTTGCAAACACATAAATTTCTTGGGATTCCCTAAAATCTACAAAATTCTGGATACTGGAAATGGAAATATTTGTCTCGTTTACCTTTGATGCCGCTCACAGGCTGCCACAGGTTCCTGAAGGACATAAGTGCAGCCGTCTGCACGGACATACTTTTAGAGTTGAGGTCCATGTCTCTGGACCAGTTGATGAGTCTCTCGGATGGGTTATTGATTTCGGTGATCTGAAAAAAATATGCAAACCAGTTATTGAGCAACTGGATCATCACTATCTGAATGAAATACCAGGACTTGAGAATCCAACATGCGAGGTTATTGCTAAATGGTTGTGGCAAAGGCTTATGCCTTGTCTGCCAAACCTTGCTAAAATTATTGTCCAGGAAGGGCCAAATTCAGGCGCAGTGTATGAAGGGAAGGATGAAGGATGAAGGCAGAAGGATGAAGGCAGAAGGATGAAGGATGAAGGATGAAGGATGAAGGCAGAAGGATGAAGGATGAAGGATGAAGGCAGAAGGATGAAGGATGAAGAGGTAGGGATGATTCATGAATTGTCCATATTATAACTTTTTGTTTTTAATCTGATTTTGACAATCTCACCGGGGCAATTGAATCGTAGCGGTACACCGGAGACTCCAACGCCAGAAGTAGTATATCCAGTCATCTTTTTGTAGTTCCAGATTCCCTGGCAGTATTTTCTGGGTGCGGGGCAGTGGGTAAAAATAGGGCCAATGGGTGGAACCTGTATCTGTCCTGCATGGGTATGGCCGGCAAGATAGATATCTGCTCCGTAATGTGCTGCTTCTTTGTATAACTTGGGAGTGTGGGCCACGAAAATAACAAACGCATTTTGGGGAACATCTTCAAAGGCCTGGTCAAGATCGTGGCACTGGTAGTAGTGAGGGTCGTCAACTCCAACTATCCAGGCTGTTTCTCCTTTGTGTCTGATGGGAATGGCATCGTTTACAAGAACTTTAACCCCCATTTCTTCCAGCAATTCTGCCATTTCAAGGCAATCATGATTACCCAGCACAGCTATTATCCCATCTCTGGTTTTTATATTGGCTATCACTCGTTTTAATTTTTGTAAGGCGTCCTGATAGCTGCCGTGAGTGGCCATTCTATAATCTCCTCCAAGGATACATAAATCCACAGAAATTTCTTCTAAAATAGTTTGTAAACGTTCAGTTAATCCGTTCAGGCCGTCCAGATGCAGGTCGCTCATAAAGAGGATGGTGTATTCTTCAAAGGCACGAGGCACATTGGGGTGGCTAATAAATATCTCCCTTAGCTGAAAGTTAAGGGCGTTGCTCATTCCCCGCTCATAAAGTCCCAGGCATTTAAAAAAGGTTTGAATAAGCAGGTGATAAAAAAGAGCATCCTCAAAGTTGAGAAATTGTCTTAATATTTTTGATTGGATTCTGCACGAGGCCAATTCTTTAAAAACTACTCGTGGTTTAAGAGGTCTGGGGTAGCCTTTGAAGGGTTCTTTTTGAAGAATTCCTTTATAAAGTCTGGAACCCAGATATGCTCCAATACTGAAGATTACCAGAAGAGAAAAAAAGGCGTCCAGGAAAATAAGAAGTACTTTTTTAAAAAGAGCAAAGGTAAAAAACCTTCAAAGAGCTGGTCAAGACCTGGAACATCATGACCAGAAGTGAATGAAAACCTGCGTTTGATAAAACTGGATGTCAAATCTCCAGTCATGCTTAGTAAGCCTGCTGTTAGACCCACCCAGAAGGGGAAACCAAAAAGGCAGGCGATTCCTCCACCGGCTCCGATGCCGGCTATTATTCCCCGAATAGTCTTATGTGGCCCAAACAGAGGTTTTTTGTCCCGGAGGAGTTTGCCCATGTCCACAGGGGCATTCCATCTGTCTTCCAGGAAAAAGGCCAGAAAAGGAGGGGCAAAGTTGATCAGCCAGATAAGAAAAAGGAGTTTTACATATAACATTTTGGTTTTTGACTTTCTAATTTGTTTTGTTAAGGATTGGAAGAGATTTTTCTTTTTGGTTAAATATGACCAGCCACCATTTTTCAGGGGTACATCCGCCAGTAGCGGGTAACCACCAATTTCAACCGTACTTCAGGGACAGGCGCAAGCGCCTGTCCCTGTCACGCAAGTACTTTAGCGGTAAGTCAATCCTGGCGGATAATGACTATCCCGCTACTGGCGGATGCACCCGTTTAGTTCTGCGCCCATAGTCCGCGCAATATTGTCCACTGAAGCCGCCCATCCTTTAACCTGGCCTCTACCAAAGCCAGCTCCTGTCCTTCTTCATTAACAAGTAGCGCCCTGGAATTCTCCTTAAGCGGCAAGTTCGGAACCAGTTCCGGGTCCAGGGCCTGTCCATGACGGATAAGCTTTTCTACCTCTATAGCAACAGAGGTTTGTGGCCAGTAAGACAGGGCCTTGGGTATGGACAGGATAAATGGTTCCAACTGTTCTGCTTTTAAGATGTCCTCCAGGGCAAAAGCTTGATCAAGGCCAAAAGGATGGCATTTTTCCCGGGTGAGTTCGGTTAGAACTGCTCCGCACCCTAAGCGCTTCCCCAGGCTGTGGGCCAGGGAGCGTATATAAGTGCCCTGAGAGCAAGTCACCCGAAAATTTACTTCTGGCAAGTTTATGTCTATTATTTGTGCCTCAAAAATTTTTATTGGTTTTGTCTTTAAAGGGACTTTTTGTCCAGCCCTTTTTAGGGCATAAAGGGGTTTTCCTTTATATTTTGCCGCTGATACCGGAGGAACCTCCTGATTTTGGAGGTTTTTCCAGTCTCCGATTTCCCGGACAATATCATCTTCTCCGATATTATCCCAGGGAAGTTCTGCTTCTACTCTTCCTGTAATGTCGTAGGTATCAGTAATCAGCCCAAGCCGTAATGACCCTCTATATGTTTTTTTCCCTTCAACTAAGTAGGGGGCAAGTTTGGTCGCCTGTCCCAATAAGACAATAAGCACTCCTTCAGCTAGAGGATCCAGAGTTCCGGCATGGCCGATTTTCCGTGGCTTAAATCTTTTTTTTATTTTGTTTAAACACGCGGTAGAAGTAGGCCCTTTGGGTTTGTTTAAGACTAGCACACCGTTCATTTATCGTTCAATATTCAAGGTTCAAAGTTGTCCTTACCCCTTTTACCCCTTACCCCTTAATCCTTACCCCTTTTACCCCTTAATCCTTACCCCTAAGATAACGTCTTACAATGTCTAAAATTTTTTCTTTGGCCTGAGTTAAGGACATTTCCAGAGTTCCGCCGGATGCATTTCTGTGTCCCCCACCGCCTAAGCTGGAAGCCATTTGTTGTACATTTACATTGCCGTATGAGCGCAGACTGAATTTGATTTTGTCTGGTTCATCTTCGCGTAAACTAATGGCCACCTTTACACTTTTTATATTGCGTATATAGTTGACCAGACCTTCACAGTCTTCAATGGTAGTTTCTGTTTTTTTTAATATTTCCTGTGTAATAGTGATGAGGCCAATCTGGCCATTTAAATGTAGTTCGGCATTTTTTAGTACATGGCCGTGTAATTTGACCTTATTTAGGGACCATTGTTTTTGCATCTGCGCGTTGATTTGCGCATAGTCCAGTCCCTGACGAATGAGATGGGCTGTCAGTTCCAGGACTTCCGGGGTTGTGTTGCCAAAGGAAAAGCCTCCTGTGTCACTGGCTATTGATAAAAATATGGCCTCAGCCAGGGCCCCCTGGAGGGGGATATCCAATTTTTGGGCAAGCCTGGCCACCATTTCTCCAACAGAAGAGGATTGTGGCTCTACCCAATTGATTAATCCAAAGCCTGGATTGCCCAGGTGATGGTCAATATTGATTGTTTTGACCCTGCCTATTAGATCTTTGATTTTTTCCCCAGGACGACTGCTATCACCGCTATCAAGAACGATCAGCCACTGCGGGTCTGTTTCGGGCAGTTCCTGGGTAATTGGAGCAGGCAACTTTAGCCAGGCAAGCCTCTGGGGTAGTCCAGATTCGTTAAATAGAACGAAATCTTTTTGCAGGCTTTGTAAAATATAGCCCATGGCAGCCATGGCACCAATAGCATCGCCATCCGGGTTGATATGAGACGTAACCAAAAAGTGATCGTTTTCTTTAATAGTTGTAAGAACTTGTTCAAGATTTTTGTTCATAGACCATTTTCTCCAGGAAAATGTCCCAGGTAAAGCGCAACTCTGGCACAAAACGCAGGCGCAGGTTTTGGCCAAGGTTAAAGCGTAAAAATCCTCTGGCTTTAGTTAAAGCCTGAGTAAGTTCCTCTGATTGACCATGAATATGGGTGTAAAGCACTTCTGCCACGCTCATATCCCGGTTTAAACGCACTCCGCTTATGGTTATGAGCTGCAGGCGGGGATCCTGGATGTCTTCGACCATAATTCTGGCCAACTCGTGCATGATCATGTCAGCCAGTCTTGCGGTTCGTCTTGAAGTTGCTCTACGCATATTTTACGCTCCAAATACTTCCATCTGCACGTCAATTATTTCCTCTGTAGTAATGGCCTCAATCATAGCCAGGGCCTTATTTAATAGTGATTCTACTCTCCTGGTTTCGTTGGCTACAGTGACAATGCCTAATGTCAGGAAATCCAGACTATCCAGATGAGAAATTTCAGCGACAGCTACGTTGAATTTATTTTTTATCTTTTGCTTTAAGCTGTTGGCGATCTGTCGCTTTCCTTTCAGGGAAAATATGCCATGTAGTCTGAATTCGATGGTTAAAGTGCCGATGATCATAAAGTTATAATGTTGCTTTTTCTTCTATTTCTTCAAAGGCCTCAATTACATCTCCAACTTTGATGTCATTGTAGTTTTCCAGACCTACGCCACATTCAAAGCCTTTTTGAACCTCTTTGACATCGTCTTTAAATCTTTTCAAAGAGCTTAAGTTTCCAGTATAGATGACCACTCCGTCCCTGAGCAATCTGACCCTGGCATTGCGCATAAGTTTTCCATCTACAACCACACAACCGGCTACTGTACCCACTTTGGGGACACTAAAGGTCTGCCGTACTTCGGCCTGGCCAAGATATTGCTCCTTGATGATTGGAGCAAGCATACCTGCCATAGCGTCTTTGATCTCATTAACGAGGTCGTAAATGATATTATAGAATCTGATTTCAACCTTTTCCTTTTCAGCAACTTCCTTAATCCTGGCTGTAGGACGGACATTAAAACCAATGATAATGGCCGAGGATGCCGAAGCAAGCATTATATCAGACTCTGAAATAGCTCCTGTACCACCGTGGATGATGTTAATCTTGACTTCATCCGTGGAGAGTTTGCGCAAGGCTTCGGAAATTGCTTCCAGAGAGCCCTGAACATCGGCCTTGAGAACAAGATTGAGACTTTTGGTTTCACCTTGCATTTTGGCTGCAAGTAAGCTCTCCAGAGTAATTTTATTTTCTCTGGCCAGATCCCTTTCTCTTTGCTTGATTTGCCTTGTTTCGGCAATGCGTCTGGCAACTTTTTCGTCTTTGACAACTACAAACTCATCACCAGCCTCAGGCACGCCATCAAAGCCCTGTACCTCTACAGGATATGCCGGAGGTGCTTCTTTTATTTTTTTACCCTGATCATTAAACATGGCTCTGACTTTTCCATGTTTAAGACCGCAGACAAAGGCATCGCCCTGACGCAGGGTACCACTCTGGATGAGGACTGTTCCGACCGGGCCGCGGCCTTTATCCAATCTGGCTTCAATTATGTGTCCATGGGCTGGTTTGTTTGGATTGGCCTTTAGTTCTAACACCTCAGCCTGCAAGAGGATCATTTCCAGAAGTTCGTCAATACCGATCTTCTTTTTAGCTGAGACATTAGTGAAGATTGTGTCGCCACCCCAGTCTTCAGGTACCAGACCCAGTTCAGCCAGTTCTCTTTTGACCCGATCAGGATTGGCCCCCTCCTTGTCGATTTTGTTTACAGCCACGACAATGGGCACATTAGCAGCTTTGGAGTGGTTAATGGCTTCCCTGGTCTGATCCATAACGCCGTCGTCAGCAGCTACAACCAGAACAACTATATCTGTGACCTGGGCCCCGCGGGCGCGCATGGCTGTGAAAGCTTCGTGACCTGGCGTATCCAGGAAGACCAGATCTCCCTTTGGGGTGGAGACATAATAGGCACCAATGTGCTGGGTTATGCCACCTGCTTCTGCCGCAGTGATGTTGGACCTTCTAATAGCATCCAGCAGAGAAGTTTTACCATGGTCAACATGGCCCATAATGGTCACAACAGGAGGCCTGGGACGCAGATCCTCTGGTTTGTCTTCTTCTTTGGGCAAGATAAATTCATCTTCAGAAAAGCCCACTTTCTCCACTTCATAATCAAATTCAGCCGCCACTATGCTAGCTGTGTCAATATCAATGGACTGGTTAATGGTGGCCATGATGCCCAGAGAAAGTAAAGTTTTGATAATTTCCTGGGCCTTGATGCCCATTTGTTTGGCCAAATCCGCCACCCTGATGGCCTCGTCAATTTTTACTTTGCGTTTGGAAGCCTTGATGGGCTGGGTGGCTTTGACAGGGGCCTTAGAAGTTTCTTTCTCTTTCTTTGTCGATGATTCTGACTTTCCCCGGCCTTTGTCTTTTTTCTTCTTTTGGGCCTTTTTATCTTCCTTTTCTTCGTCGTGATAGAAGTCGGAAAAATCAACAACCCGTTTTTCTTTTCTACCTTTTTTCTTTTTTCTGCGTTTTTTCTTTCCCTCTTCTTTTGGTTCTTCTGGAACCTGGACAATTTCTTTAATATCTACTTCTGGTAGGGGTTCGATTACTGCTGTTTCAGGCTCTGGTGAAGGCTCAGAAACAGGATGTTCAGGCCTGGCAATAACTTTGACTTGCGGTGGAGTAACTTTTTTCTTCTTTTTAAACTTTTTCCTGGCTTTTTTACGTGGTTTCAGTTGTTTTTTTTCTTTCTCAAGCTGTCCTTTAGTCTTTTTTAGAGGTTTTTCAGGGGGTGCTTTTTTGGTCTTTTTTTTCGGGGGCATGGCTTCCTGGGGCAATTCTTCATCTGAAATTGTTTCAGGCGCTGTATCCAAAACAGGCTTTTTCGTTATCTCTCTTTTTAATTCAGGTTCAGGCTGGACTTTTTCCTTCTTTTTTGGAAGCGCAGCTTTCTTTTCTGGTTTGAGTTTGGCTTTTTTTCTACGTCTGACAATAACTCCAGAGTGAGCTTTTCTCTGTAGTACTGTCTCCTGAGGAGCTTTGCTTATTTTCTCTCGCACCAGTTGTACCTCTTCATCTGTCAAGCCACTCATATGGCTTTTGACATGAATGTCTAGCCCCCTCAGTATCTGGATCAGTTCCTTGTTGGAAATTCCAAGCTCTGTAGATAATTCTCTAACGCGCATTTTAGACATGCCTTACCCCCTTACATTTATTTCGCCATCCCCTGAATCTGGATATATTCTTCTGGCATCTCTCTTTAAAGCAAACATAAAAACCCCGGCCCGGACTTTTCCCGGTAGGATCAATTTGAAGCTCAGTTCCTGTCTCAGGACAGGTGAAACGGACAAGTTCATGTTTGGGATATTTTTGCCGGCATATAACACAAGTTCTAATAGGGATATGTTTGTTATCTTTTTTCATTTAATTTTTTTAAGTCCTCTTATGAAGATGAAGAATTCTCTTCTGTTTCTTCCTCTTCTTTCTTTTCTTTACTTGGTCTCAAAAGATTTATAGCTGCTCTTAAATCTGAGATTTTGTCCAGATTGAATCCTGGTATTTGCAGGAGTTCATCATCACTGGCCTGTGCTAATTGCTCCAGAGATTCAAAACCAGCCTGGAGAAAATCTTGCATAGAAACTTCTGCGGCACTGGCCAGTTGTTCGAGCACTTTTTTATGCTCATTTATCTGATTGTATCTGGTTTCGGTATATACATCTATCTTCCAGCCCAAAAGTTTAGAAGCAAGTTTGACATTTTGGCCTTTTTTACCAATAGCCGGAGTAAGCTGGTCATCAGGCACAATCACTTCCAGGTTTTTTTCATCTTCGTCAACGAAAATCTTGGAGATACGTGCCGGAGATAGGGCGTTGGCCGCATATGTAGCTATATCCGGGCTCCAGACAACTATGTCAATCCTTTCCCCTTTAAGCTCCTGGACAATATTATGGATACGAGAACCCTTGACTCCTACACACGCGCCAACTGGATCTACATCCATATCCTGGGTCATAACAGCTACTTTGGCTCGTTTACCTGGGTCTCTGGCTACACCCATGATCTTGACCGTGCCGTCAGCTACTTCTGGAACCTCGCGATGAAACAGAGCGATCATATAGTCTGGATGAGAGCGAGAGACAATGATTTGGGGGCCACGTCCTTCTTTGCGTACATCTATTATATATGCCTGGATTCTGTCTCCACGACGATATCTTTCTTTTGGAATTTGTTCCTTTCTGGGTAAAAGGGCTTCAGTCCGGCCTAAATTGATGATCCAGCCTTCCTTGTCTCTGCGCTGGATAATACCGCTTATGATTTCGCCTTTTCGGTCTTTATATTCTTCATAAATGATTTCCTGTTCTGCATCGCGCATCCTCTGAATTATGACCTGTTTGGCTGATTGGGCAGCAATGCGGCCCAGGTCTTCTACTTTCAGCTTGAAGCCCAATTCATCATCCAGTTGCACATTGGGGTCATGTTTCCTGGCTTCTTCCAGGGAGATTTCCGTGTCCGGGTCATTTACTTCTTCGACAATAATCTTGAACTGATAGACATCAATTTCCCCGGTTTCTTCATTGTAGCTGACCTCAATATCCAGATGGTCACCGTATCTTTTGGCCACTGAAGATCGGACTGCCTCTTCCAGGGTGTCAACAAGTAAATCTCGATCAATACCTTTATCTTTGCTAATCTGGTCTATGGCCTTTTTAAGCTCTAAACCCATTGTTGTCCTCCGCTCTTCTTAAATATAGTCCGAAATTTCTATATATTTAATCGTTAAACTCAAATTTTAACTGCACCCTTTGCGTATCGGCAAAGTCGAATTGCCATTTTTCGCCTGAATCCGAGATAATAGTAAAAATATTATCCTTTACTTCCTGCAGGGTTCCAGAGAAGTTTCTTCGATTATCAATAGGATTAATTAGTTTTACTTTCAATTTTTGACCAATATAACCAGTTAGTTGCTCTGGAGAAAAAAAGATGCGGTCAAGACCTGGAGAAGATATTTCCAGATTATAAGAACCAGGTATAATATCTTCTACATCCAAAATCACGCTTAGTTCCCGGCTGAGCCTGGCACATTGGTCCACATTAACTCCATGCGGAGCATCTACATAAATCCTGAGAAGACCACGCCTTTTGCCTGCTCCAGGGGCAAACTCAATGCCCCATAGAGAAAGTCCAAACAGCTGACATTGAGCCTTAACCAACCGGGAGATCTTTTCCTTGATCCATTCAAGTTCCATAACTCAACTTTCGGAGTTGCGGAAAGCACGTTTTCTTCCATGCTGAACAAAGG
>OFDG01000120.1_pt1 | contig 11103 bp, 9 predicted proteins | sample 1520381 | NCBI WGS metagenome assembly OFDG01 (sample SAMEA3696446, study PRJEB22514) | metagenome | biome: water; feature: marine; material: hydrothermal vent | place: Pacific Ocean | collected 2014-08-12 | depth 1521 m | reverse complement strand
GAGAAAAAAGAAAAAATAAAAGAATTCATAAAGAAGTATTTAGACGATAATGCTTTTAGGATAGATATAACTGAAATTGATGATTTAAGAGACGAGGACAGGATAATAGGGGCATATTTTAGGACCGAACTATTAAACAACCCGAGTGAAGTTATCAAGCTAATATATGAAGTGCATGATAGTAAAGATATAAAACCTGATGATGCTCCTGCTACACCAATAGATATAATAATAGCAGGTTTGGAATGTGTAAGAAGTAGAAAAATAGAAAAGGTTGAGGACTGGGGGAATTTAAAAAATAAATTATGTTTATTTAAAGGAGATATTGTAGGAGTATTACACCACAAAGTAAGAAGACCCTTATAAAAAGAATATGTATGTAATGAAATGAAAAACAATAATGTAATAGGTTGTGGATATACAACAATACGATTAATAGAACCTATGGAAAATGACATAAAGAACTATGTTGTTAAGTGTCCAAAATGTAATAAAATCATGAACTTAACAGGGGATGCAATAGGTAGGAAAATAGAAAGGGATATTACAATATGTTTATTACAATTACAAGGAACTGATGAGTTATATAAAGTATATCTACCCTATACTAAAAACATATATGATTTAAGAGCAGTGGATATTGTAGGAATATTAAAAACCAATTCTCTTGGAGAGTATTATATAGAAGGCATTTCAATTAATCCAAGACAAAATAAAGAGTTTAGCTACGAAGGATTTAAGGAAAAGGTAAAAGAAAAAGGATATGATAATGCACTGGACTATATTAAGAACACTGTATTTTATGAGATAAAAAGAATTACACATAAGGACAATGCAACAATAGATAATATAATAACATTGGAAGTGTTGGCATCATCCCATATATATTGGGAAGATGCTCGAGATGGAAATATAAGACCTGAAACCATAGATTTTATAGCGGTTGGCGGGTATGGTATGGGTAAGTCTATTACGATTAACCCGCTTGCAAAACTTCATAATACAACTGAAAACACCATAAAAATAAACAATGCCAATATTAATAATCTAATTTCACTACAAGTGGATAAACCGAACCTTAAATTTATGAAAAAGGGGTTAATTCCATTAAATCATAATCGACCAATAGTATTCGAGGAATTCATGGACTGGGTAAAATACATAGGAGATGAAATAAATCAGTTAAAGGATGGGAAAACTTCGGGGTATTGGAAAAGAGAAAGAGGGGGGGATAACATAGCATATATGGGGGTGTCTCCATGGGTATGTTTTGGGAATATCCCCAACAATAGATTACTAAAATTATGGGAATTATTATGGAAGGACAAATCAAAGTTTGAAAAGGAATTAATTAAATATCTGGTGGGAGATATAGATGATGAAAATATAATTAAGAGTGTGAGGAAGGAAATATTAAGTCAAGGTAAGGAATACCAGTTTATGATTAGTGAAATATTAGGTTTAACGATAGGGAATTTGAGGGGTATGGTTGATAGGATACCTTTAATTTACCTACTAAAGCCCTACTCAGATGATGAACTGGATGAGATAGATGATTATTTATGGGAACTCGAAAAACAAAAGAACAATGTTGGGTTTATTAAAAATAAGGAAAAAGAGATTTACGAATGTTATTTATTTATTGAATGTATTAAAAATAAGAATATAGAATTTAATTATGAGACCTTTCAAGCATTTAAAAGAGTGAAAAGAAAATTAAGAAATGCAATAATGGATTTAGGGTATGTCCAATATTCCGATAGGCTGTTTAGGCAAATCGAATATATTGCAAAAGCTTATGCAAAGTTAAAATTTAAGGATGAAGTAGATATTTATGATTTAGATGATGCTATACAACTATGGAAAAAGTCAGCATTAGGAGTATTGATACCTTATGAAGTTAAAAGAGAAATAACTGAAACTATTGGAGCATATAAGGAAAAATGCAAAACCTTAAAACAGGAATATGAACCAACAATAATTAAAGAAGTTGGAAAAGAGGAGCTCCAACAACAAAACAATGAGGATAAAGAAGTGGTTGATACATCCAACACTATTGAACACAAGGATAATGAACAGGTAAAGGATAGGGATTATTTAGAACTATTAAAAGAATATAAAGGTAAGGAATTAAAAAGACATGAATTATTAAAAATATTGGGAGGTAGAGCGGACTTATTGAACACTTACAAATGGAAGGGATATATTAGAGAGGTAAGAATGGGATTGTATAAGGTGGATGTGTAGGATCTCCTATATAAATTATATTTTTTTATCAAATATGATTATAAACGGTAGTGTTTTAATATCATATTTATTGATTTTTCCAAATTGATGAACGGTGGTATTATGAAGATTAAGAAGTATGATAAGCTAAAAAAAGACATTGGAAAAGTGATAGAGTATTCAGAAAAATATATTAGGGATACAACAGAATCAAAAATCCTTTCCCATATAAAATGGAAATTGGAAAAAACTGGAAAGTTAAGCGATTGGGAATATGTTGGATGGCATGTTGATGAAGAACCGCACTTTTATTGTCAGGAACATGCTGATGATGAAAGGTATATTGACTATGTGAATATTTTTGCAGTGTTTAGGTTTAGAAATGGGCAGGGGTATGTGGAAATGATAAAACATTGTATAGCGTATCATTATCCATAACATTTTAAAACTTTCGTATATAAGTTTTAAGTTGGTAAAAATTTTCTGAACTATAATATGCACCATGTATGGATATGATATTTATATAAAAAGTAATTATATTTATGCCATATACCCAAATATGGCGATAATATGAGTGAAAAAAAGAAAATACTTTACAATACTATATTTGACATGTATAAAATATTTGTAGGTTATTGTGTGGTATTTTTAGGTGCTACTATATTGCAGACATCATCAGGAAGTATAAATATAGATATGGGGATTACATTAATTATAATTGATTTGATTGCTATGTTGATAATTTCCTGGTTATTTGTTCCTATGTTGTATAGTATGTATAGAAAACTTTAAGATGTTTCCATTAACTTTTTACCGCCTAATTTAAAATACCATATATATAACCCTATTGAAAATAATACCATTAATCCAAAGGACAATATGACTAACATCATAAATAATGTTTGGTTATCCATATTTCCACCTCAATATAATTTAAGTTGTCCATTTTATATATATTCTTTTGTTATGGGTCTGCTCAGAGCTCCTATATATAAATTGGAATTATATGAATAATTAATTATAATTCTTTTGAACCAATAATCACGTTTTATTGCTTTTTATATGTTACAAAGGCATAATATACTCAAAAACTTATTACTATTTATTCTTGAAATTATCATTTCATAGTGGCACCATACTTTCCCTTTTTTGTGGCTAAAAAAGATTTAATTTTTGTATGGGATTTTAATTAAAAATAATGATTTTTAATGATTTTTAATGAAAAAGAGTTAGAATTAACAACTGTTGCCTTAGGTTTCATAAGGCAACAATTGGTAAAATATTTCTGAACCCATTATGTTAATTAACCACATAAATTTTTAATTCCTTCTATAACTAGATTTGTCATAACTTCCGAGCTAATATTTAACACAATACTTTTAAATCTATCTTTTAATGAAGGTTCATTCTTAATTGCCGTTTCGATATTTTTATTAATCCTTTCATCATCGTTAGAATTAATTAATTCTGAAAGCTTATAAACTGCCCCTATAGCTTCAGTTTTTGCCCCTTTATCTATTAATTCTTTTGCAATGTTTTTTAGTTCCTTTTTTAGGTCTTCTTTTGAATTTATTTGAATATTGTCGTGTCCTGTTATAATGTTATTATTGTTCCCCCGTATGTTTAAGTCAGTCGTAGACTGATTGTAGTCACCGAGTACATTGATAATAATGTTTTCTTTCCTCTCTTCTGCAATTTTTATTTCCTTTTCATTAAATGTCATTCCTTCTCCTAAAATACCTTCATCTTCCAATTTTAATGCCCATTCTATAATATTATATCTAACTTGGCGAACAATTCTATTTAATTCATTAGGTGGTATTTTATTAATGAGTATGCTTGAATTAATTAATAAATTATTTCCATTATCCTTAATTAATTCGCGTATTATTGAAGAAGATATGTTGTTTGGGATGATATATGACCTCCCTTTATCTGCAGAACTTTGTATTGTTCCTATATCTTCTATTATTGTCATTTTACATATTTCTTTGAAATATTCTTCGTTACTTGCAATATATATATCTGGACAACCTGCATACCCTGGACGGAGGTGTAATGCCCCTTGAACTTCCCGATATTCTGGAATCTTTGAACCTTCTGGATATCCTTTAATTTCATAATCTATCCATTCTTCAAACTCTTTAATCTTTAATTTATGCGCTACTATTTTAGCATTGTTTAATAGTTCTAAAATATCCACATCTGAATTGTTGGCTTTTTTCTGTAATTCTAAAACTAATGATGTCATATTATCACCTTATTTTATTTGATTAAATTCCTTTCATCCCCCTTTGTATTGTATTTTTATACATTTCAGCACAGCGCCCCCTTTAATCCCCTTAATTATATATTTATATGTTCTAATATTTAAAGTTAAACTGTTAATCTAACATGCAAATTAGGCAACTTTTATGTAAATTGGTTAAAAACATATATTATTAAAAATGAATTATATTTACAAAATAAATTAACAGGTGTGTTATCATGGTTTCTCTTATTGATGAATTGCCTAAAATAGTTAGGGATGGGAAAAAAGAAGCTCAGAAAATATTGGATAGTCTTTCAGATAAAAATAGAATTACTCTTCAAACTAATGAATGTGTAATTCCTACAAAGGCAGTAGGTGAAGGATATTTTGGACAGGAATTAAAAGAATCTGAGGAAGGATGGAGAAATAGGTTAATTTATGGAGATAATTTATTAGTTATGCAGGCACTCCTTGCAGGGGATGAATATACTCCTTCAATGAGGGGAAAAATAGATTTAATTTATATTGACCCACCATTCGATTCAAAGGCAGATTATAGAACTAAAATAAAATTGCCAGGATGTGATATTGAAAAAAGACCTACTGTAATTGAACAATTTGCCTACTCTGATACTTGGAAAGACGGCACTGCTTCCTATTTAAGAATGATGGTTCCGAGATTAATTTTAATGAGGGAATTGTTATCAGAACAGGGAAGTATTTATGTGCATATTGATTGGCATGTTGGGCATTATGTTAAAGTGATTATGGATGAAATATTTGGGAAGGAGAATTTTGTTAATGAGATTATTTGGAGTTATAAAACAGGAGGAGTCCCTGAAAAATTGGGATATGCTAAAAAACATGATATTCTGTTTTTTTATTCAAAAGTAAAAAACAGAACATTTTTTAAATTACCTAAACAAAAATCATATTTAGATTCTAAATTTTTTAAACCACATCAAAAAAAATCAAAAGAATTAGGAATTGAAGAAGATTATATTGGTATGTTTAGGTTGGTTGAATGTAGGGATGTTTGGGACGATATAAAAGCATTTCATCCAAGATGCTCTGAAAGAGTTGATTATGCTACACAAAAACCTGAGGCACTTCTTAAAAGAATCATAGAAGCATCCTGTCCTGAAGGTGGAATTGTTGCAGACTTCTTCGCTGGCTCTGGAACAACAGGAGTAGTTGCTGAAAAACTCGGTAGAAGATGGATTATGTCAGATTTAGGAAAGCCTGCCTGTATGATTATGAGAAAAAGGCTTATTGATATAGATGGATGCAAACCATTCCTATATCAATCAATAGGAGACTATCAAAAGGAACAGTTTGAACAATCTCAATATAGGAGAGTTTCCGATTTAGCACATGTTGTTTTAAATTTATTTGGTGCAATTCCATTTCCAAAGAAGGAAGGCGTATTAAACAATTTAGGATATATCAAAGATGAAAAAACACTGGTTTATGTGGATTCACCTTCCAAAATGACAGGTCTTAGCACCATTAAAAGAGCAATTAAATTAAGAAATGAATACATGGGCGGTTGGAAAAAGGTAATCGTATTAGGTTGGAACTTTGTGCCAAATATTGGACAAATTATCGATGAAATGAAAGATAAAAACTTAGAGGTTTTAGTAATTCCACCTGATTTACTGGATAAATTAAAAACAAAATCAAGTTATCAAAGATTAATTAAATCTGGAAAAATAAGGTTTTCATCACTTCAATATCTCACAGTAGCCCCAATAGAAAAAAGAGACCCTTCACCAACAAAAGGAGAAGGTTATGAAGATTTAATAATAAAACTTGAAAACTATATTCTTTTATCTCCTGATTCATTGCCACTTGATGACAAAAACAAAGAAAAATTAAACAAAATAATTGAAAAAGACCCATTAAGTTTAATAGAGTATTGGAGTATTGACCCAGATTATGATGGAAAGGTATTCAGAAGTAAATGGCAGGATTACAGGGGGAACACTTCCGAAAATAATGACCCATATCATGTTGTTAGAAAGGCAATAATAACCGTTCCAAAGAAGGAGGGAGTCCGTAAAGTTTGTGTAAAAGCAGTTGATGTATTTGGATTTGAAAGTGCAACAGTTTTGGAGGTTAAATAATATGAAAATAAAAAGCATGAAAAAAGGGACAGGAGATATTCCTTTAAAACTTGCAGAAACTATTAATGAAATAGTAAATAGAGAATGGGAGAGTGGAGAATTTTTAGAGAAAGTGACGCCCACCACTCATGATTTATTGATGTATTGGTTTCACGATTCATTTTGTGAAGTTAGGGATATTAATTTCCACGAAGGTCAGAAACAATCCATACTAAATACCATATATATGCATGAGGTTTTAGATTCAAAAAATATAATAGATTTATATGATAAAACAAATCCTGAATTATTGGCGGAACTTAATATATCTGATTTATGCCAAGATAAACATCTTCATTCAAAATATTGTATTAAAATGGCAACAGGAACAGGAAAAACATGGGTATTGAATGCCCTTTTAATATGGCAGTATTTAAATGCAAAGCATGAAAAGGAAGAATCTGGAAAATTTTCTAAAAATTTTTTAATTGTAACTCCTGGATTAATCGTATATGAAAGATTATTGGATGCATTTCTTGGAAAGGAACAGGAGGATGGACATCGAAACTTTGAAGAATCTGATTTTAAAAGATATGAAGAATTGTTTATTCCAACAGGATATAAGGATGAGATATTTGGATTCATCCAATCCAGTGTTGTAAAGAAGGAAGAAATTGGAAAAAAAGTAACTGGTGATGGATTAATAGCAATTACAAACTGGCATTTATTAGCAGGAGAAGATAAGGACAAAAAGAATATTGGCAACCCATTAGATGACCCCTCAGAAATAGTTAAAGATATACTTCCAATAACTCCTGGAAAAGCAGGAGGTAATGACTTAAATGCCCTTGATAGTAAATATTTCAGAGGAGATGAAATAGAATTCCTTGCAAACTTACCAAGTTTAGTTGTATTTAATGATGAGGCACACCATATCCACGAAGTTAGGCGAGGAGGGGAAGTATCAGAAGTAGAATGGCAGAAAAGTCTAAATTATATCTCAAAAAATAAAAAAGATAGATTTATACAGATTGATTTTTCAGCAACTCCCTATAATGTTACAGGTTCAAGGCAGAAACAGAAGCATTATTTCCCACACATAATATCTAATTTTGAATTAAAAACCGCAATCCAAAAAGGACTTGTAAAAACAGTCGTATTAGATAAAAGAAAAGAAATTGCAACTCTTGAACTTGATTATAAAGCAATTAAGGATGAAAATAATAAACCAATTGCACTTTCCGAAGGTCAAAAAATAATGCTCCGAGCAGGATTAACTAAATTAAAAATGTTAGAAAATGAATTTGTTAAACTTACAGAGGAAAACGGAGTATCTAATAAACACCCTAAGATGCTTGTAGTATGTGAAGATACTGATGTAGCACCCCTTGTAACTGAATTCTTAAAAAATGAAGGATTATCCGATGAAGATATTTTAGAAATTCATTCCAATAAAAAAGGAGAAGTTAAACCAGATGAATGGGAAAAAATTAAACAAAGATTATTTAATATCGATAAATACAAAAGTCCAAAAGTGATAATTTCCGTTTTGATGCTCCGAGAAGGTTTTGATGTAAATAATATATGTGTAATAGTTCCTTTAAGGTCAAGCCAATCTCAAATCCTACTGGAACAAACCATAGGTCGTGGATTAAGATTAATGTGGAGAGAAAAAGAATATGAAGATATAAAAAGGGAAAATCTCCGCAAGATGCTATTTGAGAAAAAAGAGCCAAACAACTACCTCGATATATTAAGTATTATTGAACACCCTGAATTTATAAAATTCTATGAAGATTACATAAAAGAAGGAGTTGCAGGAGTATCCACTACGGAACCAAGAGATAGAACAAGCATATTAGGGGATATTATAAAAGTCCCATTAAAAGAGGATTATGAAAAATATGATTTATTCATCCCCTATATAATACAGGACAGGGAAGAGTATTTAAAACCCTTTGAATATGACATAAATAAATTAAACCCATTTAAAATTCCTCTTGAAAACTTAAAAAAGATAATCCCAAAAGAGGAATCCTTCATATGCGAAGAACTTACTGTAAAAACAGTATTTGGGGAATACAAAGTAAGCAGTCTTGAATTCAATGCAAAAAACTATAATGAATATATTCAAAAATTAGTAAATTATATTTCTTCTGCATCATCAAGTCCTAAATCAAGACGAGGTAAAAAATACCCAATAATCCAGGCAAATCTCTTTGAAATTGCACAATTGGCTGACACATACATAAGATATAGATTATTTAATCAGCCATTTAACCCACTTGAAGATAATAATTGGAGAATATTATTATTCTCTGATGTATTCAGGCATATTATGATAAACATTAACAGAGCAATATATGAAATGCAGAATGAAATAGAAGTAAAAAATGCTGAAACAATTGAATATTATTTCTCAGAAGTAAAAGAACTCAAAATGAGAGAAAACTTTTCAATAGATGTGTCTAAATCAATATATGAAAAACTCCCATACCCTTCAAATAAGGGAGGATTTGAAAAGAACTTCATGGAATTTATAGATTGCGATTCCGAAGTGGAGGCATTCATAAAAATAATTGAAACAAAACATACATTTGCAGGCATTCCATATATTAGAGAGGACGGATTACTTGCCCACTACTACCCCGACTTTATGGTTAAATTTGCCGATGACATATATATTGTTGAAACTAAGGCACAAAAAGACCTTAATAATAAAAATGTCCAACAAAAAATGCTTTCAGCCATTAACTTTGTGAATACTATAAATGAGCTCCCACCTGAAAAAAGAGACAATCGAAAATGGCATTATGTATTACTTGGTGAAAACACATTCTATGGATTAAGTGAAAAAGGAGCATCTGCTAAGGAAATTTTAGAATACGCAAAAATGACAGAGTCTAAGGTAAAAGGAACACTGGATGATTATATCAAAAATTAATATGTACTATATATATTTTAATCTAATTTATTTTTGCTAACAACATACGCCATACTATAACGCAAAGCTCATGGAAATAAAGAATATTTCACAAAAAGGGAGGTACCCAAAATGCAAAGCGGTATAAGAGAGACTAGAGGTAACATGCCCCAAGATATTCGAAAAAAAGTAGATAATCTTCTATACGAATTCGAAAAAATTGTGGAAAATATTTCTCAGAATAAAAATCTTAGAAAAGCCATAGTGAGAAGTAGATTGCCGTGTAGTATAATAGCCCTACTAGATGCTAAAAATTTATACATTATGGCCCAACATCATTTTGGTATGCCAACTACATTATATAATTATAACCCCAATATAGAATTAACGCCAGAACAGGCTATAGACATATCTCGTTTTGACTTTGGATTTCACGACACATTCCTTATCAAATTTCCAGCTTCATTGCTTGATCAAAGCGGAGGAAACCGCCAAAAGATATTAAATGCAATAGCCTTAACACATATTGAATCAGAAGTTCAGAGGATTATAAAAATGACCAACCTTATTCAAATAAACCCAATTTTTGGATCGGCATCATATAGCATAGATAAACAATTAGTTTTTGTCCTTATGCCTTTTGATGATGAACTCACCACAATATATGAAACCATTATCAAACCCACAGTTGAATCCATGGGGCTGGTTTCTCGACGTGCTGATGACTATAAAACAAATAAAGCAATAATTCAAGACATATGGAAGGGCATCTGTGAAGCAAGACTCATCATTGCAGACCTTACAAATTTAAACCCTAATGTAATGTATGAATTAGGTATTGCACACACTGTTGGCAAAGAAACAATCATGATTTACCAAAAAAATAAAGAAGAGATTAAATTTCCTTTCGACATTGCCCATATCCGAAGGATAGAATATGAAAATACTGCCACAGGCGGTAAAAAACTAGAGGAAGAGATTAAGGAAACAATAAAGTCTATACTCGAACCTACAACAATATCTTAATAATTTAATAAATAACCAATGACTACTCTTTAATATATCAACATCTATAATTAATATATGACCATGATATTAACTCAATAATCACTTCTTCCTCTTTCTCGATTTCTTTTTAGTTTTCCAGACTTTTCCAAGTGTTAAGAATTTATATACCTTACAAGTGTTTAAATTTGCATATAAACCAAATCTAATATAGAAACATCCTTTTATTCTTAATTTATGTCCTCATGTGTTTATAAACGACCTCCAAACGGAACATTTCCAGCACATCAGCTAGATACATTGGAAAAACCGCTAGTGGATATAATAATAAAATAAAAAATAAAAAACAGGGAGCTCCATGGAAAATCAAAATTTATTAAAATACTTTGAAGAAAAAGATAAATATAGAGAAAACTCTTTAAAATTATCCCGTGAAATTGTAAGGGAATGCGGAATAACCATAAGAAAAATACATAAGAAAGATAACAATATATTATTTAACGATTTAATAAATAAATTAAATAAATTAACTGAATTACTGACCTACTCCCACGACTGAAGTCGTGGGGTTCTTTTAGCAGGGTTTAACCCTA
>OFDG01000117.1_pt1 | contig 11199 bp, 10 predicted proteins | sample 1520381 | NCBI WGS metagenome assembly OFDG01 (sample SAMEA3696446, study PRJEB22514) | metagenome | biome: water; feature: marine; material: hydrothermal vent | place: Pacific Ocean | collected 2014-08-12 | depth 1521 m | reverse complement strand
GATTTCGATATTCGGATTTCGAATTTTTCAACTTTCGGAACTCCGAAAGTTGAGTAAATAGACTAAATATCCAGGGGTCAACAAGAAAGGAGCAGATTTTGAAAAAAATCTAAATTTGTAACAACTTTGTAACATTTTTAATTGCCATTTAATTCTTTTTTAAGTTATGGCCCCAATATACAAAACAAAAAAGTGTTTCTCACAGTTAATCTTCTGACATCAAAGGAGAAAACCATGTCTAGAAAACAAAACGGTTCAATCATCCTGGGACTATGTATAGGGTTATGTCTGGCCGTTATCCTGGCCCTGGTGGCGGCTGCCAAAATCCACTCCTCCAACCAGATTGAATTCTGTACATCCTGCCATGAAATGAAAACATTTTATCAAACATGGCGGACAGCCGCTCATGGTCAGGCCAACAAAGGAGCTGTCAAGGCCAGATGTGTTGACTGTCATCTGCCAGAAGATGGCCTTTTAACCTACCTTGGAACCAAGGCCAAAGCCGGGGCAAAAGACTATCTTGCCCATGTAAGCGCCAAAAAAGTGGATTGGGTAGCCAACAGAAATAAGCGCGAAACCTATACTTATGAAACAGGATGTAAGAAATGTCATAAGAAGCTTGTGGTTCCGGGCATTCCCATCAAGGCATTTCTGGCCCATAGGGCTTATGAGCTTGGCGAAACAGATAAAACCTGTATCTCGTGTCATCACAATGTAGGCCACGGTGATTTGCTCCTGGCCCTTAATAACCAATAATTTTTTAAAGGAGGAAGCTTATGCTAATGCTTAAACGGTTGTTTTCCCTGAGCGGACTCATTATATTGAGTCTGGTCATGACCAGTCCTTACGGCCTGGCCCAGCAAAAGAGTTATCCTGATCTTTCCAAAACCAAAGAGTTAATCATCAAAAGAGGTTACTCTAAAGAAGCTTTGCAATGTATTGAATGTCACTCCAAAAAAACACCGGGCATTGTTGAAAACTGGAAATCTTCCCGTATGGCCCATGCAGGTGTTTCCTGTTATGATTGCCATACAGTGAAAAAAAGCTCTCCCATGGCCAGTCAGTGTGAAGGCGTAAAAGGAACCAATATCTTTACCTCTCCTATGGTCTCTCCCAAGACCTGCGCCAGATGTCACCCCAAAGAGGTGGAACAGTTCAGCAAAAGCGGCCATGCCAAACTTGCCAGCGCGCCTGTTGAAGACAAGAAAAAATTCCAGGTGCTCATGTACAGCCTGGAAGCTGGTAAATTTGCCGGTGCTCCAGACAGCTTAAGAAATGCTGCCCGTCAGAGCGGCTGCCAGATGTGTCACGGTAGCACAGTTAAATTGAATGCGGATAACAAGCCAACTGACGATAGCTGGCCTGGTGGAATTGGCATGAGATATCCTGATGGTGGCATAGGCAACTGCGTTGTCTGTCACAACAGACACGGCTTTAAAGTCTCTGAAGCAAGAAAGCCTGAGTCCTGTGCCAAATGTCATTTAGGCCCTGATCATCCGGATATAGAAATTTACTATGAAAGTCATCATGGTCAATTATTCCTGACCGAAGGTGAGGAATGGAGATGGGACAGCGCTCCTGATACATGGGAGCCAGGTGATTACAAAGCACCTACCTGTGCTGTCTGCCACATGAGCGGCATTGGTGAACTTTCAACCACCCATAACATCAGCGAACGCTTAAAATGGGATCTGATGCATCCCAAAAGTGTAGTACGCAGTGGCGAGCGTGGAAATGGAGAAAAAGGACGCAAGCTAATGGTCAAGGTGTGCACCAATTGTCATAGCTCCACCCATACCAGAAATCATTTTGCCAAACTTGACCGGTCTGCACAATTATACAACTTTTATCAGGGCAAGGCAGCTAAAATGCTGGCTGATTTAAAGGCCAAAAACCTGCTCAAACAGGATAAGTGGAAAGATCCTATCCAGGAACTCTATTACTACCTCTGGCACCATGTTGGACGCCGTGCCCGCCAGGGTTCTGCAATGGACGGACCTGACTACGCGCACTGGCATGGTTTCTTCCAGCTCTTCCAGGTTTATAAAGATATGGAAGATATCTATAATTACCGCATCAAAAACGGTAAGATTGAAGAGTTGAGCCCGGTCATGTCCTCAGCGCCATATTAAAATCGCCTTACAGGCTGAAAATAAAAAAGGCAGGCTCTTTTGGAGCCTGCCTTTTTTATGTGACTTCTTACAAACTCAACTTTTTAATCCCCACTGCCATCAAAACGATAACCTACCCCTGGGTGAGTAATAATAAATTTTGGATTTTGAGGGTCAGGCTCTATTTTTTTCCGGAGTCTGCGAATATGAACATCAAGTGCCCTGCTCCACGAATAAACTTCCTCGTTAGGCCAGATCTGGCTGCAAATAAAGTCCCTGCTCAAAACCTCGCCAGGATAACAAATCAACAGTTCGAGAAGATCAAACTCCTTTTTGGTCAGATACACTGGGTTGCCCTGTAAAAAAACCTCCCTCGTACCCAACCGGACTTCCAGTTCGCCAAAACAGCATTTCTCCTTTCCGCACTCCTTTAATGATCTTCTCAAGCAGGCCCTTATGCGCGCAGCCAGTTCCAGATACTCAAATGGTTTGACAATATAATCATCAGCACCGCTGTTCAGGCCACGAACCTTGTCAGCCAATGACTCTCTGGCCGTAAGCATAATGATTGGTATTTCAGATATACGCCGGATATTCTGACAGAGTTTGATCCCATCCAGATCAGGCAGGTTTAAATCCAGAATTATCAAATCGGGACGCATGGTCTTAAAAAGTTGCATCCCTTGCTCGGCTGAACCAGCCTCAAGGACCTTACAATTATCCATGACCAGTTGATCTCTTAAAATGGTCAGGATATCTCTATCATCTTCTATCAGTAAAATGGTTGGATTACGCATTTTTAGCTACCGGCAATGAAATATTCATGATCACTCCCTGATGATCAGGCTGGGAGATCCAGATTTTGCCTTCGTGCGCTTCCACAACTCCCCTGGCAATGGCAAGGCCAAGACCAAGGCCATCACTGCCTTTTTCACGGCTGCGACGATAAAACTTTTTAAAAACCATCTTTTGCTCACTCTGGGGAATGCCAGGGCCAAAGTCCTCCACAGACATCACAACCTGACCATCTTTATGTGCCAGTCTGACAATTACTTTCGCGCCTTTATCAGAAAATTTTATGGCATTGGTCAAAAGATTGGAAATGGCCTGTTCGATTCTCGCTCTGTCCGCAATCACATAATATGGCTCGTCTGGCGGATCATATTCAATTTCTATCTGATTTTCCCAGGCCAGAGGCTGAACCATAAGCACTGCATCTTCCACTACTTCAGCCAGATCAAGCTGTTCTTTATTCAACTCAAGCTCTCCGCTTTCCAGCCGGGCACAATCTAAAAGATCCCTGACCATGCTGGAAAGCCTTGTCACATTTCTCTTTAAAATTTCTACATAAGGCCCGTATTCCTCGTCTCTTAGTTTTTTGGCCAGAATATCCGAAGCACCTTTAATTGCAGTAATAGGCGTTTTCAGATCATGCGTAATGTTAGAAAAGAAATCAGACTTAAATTTTTCCATGCGCCTCAAATCATCGTAGGCCAGTGATAAATCAGAAACAGCTCTCTTTAACAAAATAATCAACAACATTAACACTATGCCCAGGCTGGCAAAAAGATATATAAAATAATAATTTTTATTTCTGGCTACCTCTTTAAACAGGGAAGTGGCAGGAAATGAGATGCTGATACATCCACAAATATTATATTTTGGCAAATTCTGATGGCATTTTGCACAATCATTTTCAAAAATTAAAGGAGCAGCATAACGAAACAAAATCTTTTTTTTAACATTGACAAGTTTCCATAACTCCCGTTTTTGACCGCTTTGCATCATTTTTATTGCGCTGCTCTCGAATTCATCAGGCTGATGCTCAGGATTCTTGCTGTCTAAAGCTGCAATCTTGACGGCATAAGGCTGGCGCTTCCTGGCGAACAGGGCAATCTCCCGCGTAAAAATTGATGGTGTTATTAAACGATATTCATCACCTTCCCTGAGATAAATTCCTCCGTGAGAAGATATCCATTCCCTGGCCAGAACAATATAATGATAAATACCCAGGGCCTGGTGCCTGAGTTGTTTAATAACAAAGGCCTCCTGCTGCCTGGCCATCCATAAAAAAAACAACCCGCCGCAAGGCCCCAGAATGAGAACCAGATAAACAACTATCCTTTTTCCCAGAGAAGGAAAATGACTATGATTAAAAGTCTTTTGTTTCATTTACCAAATGGGCATTTGGGAAAGGTGCAAACTTTGCAGTCCAGGCAAAATCCCCCATCAGCCAGCAAGCTCAAATCCTTACGAGTAACCTGAATGCCAGCAAGCAGCCTGGGCAACAAAAGGTCAAAACTGGTTGTCCTGTAATACAAAGCGCAGGCTGGCACGCCTATGAGCTGGACAGTCCCAATATTGCCCAGCAAGGTCATGGCCCCGGGCAAAATGGGTGCTCCATAAAGAATATTGTCAAGACCTGCATCAATCAGTCCCTGTCTGGTAACGTCATCAGGGTCAACAGACAAGCCAGCAGTAGTAACAATAAGATCACTTCCGCTTTGCAGCAGTTCTTTCACAGCTGAGGCAATGGCCTTGCGGTCATCAGGGACTATTTTTTGTCCCACCACCTCACAGCCATAAGCAGTTACCTTGCGCTGGATAATAGGATAAAATTTATCTTCAATCAAATTTTGAAACACCTCAGTGCCGGTTACCAGAACCCCGACCTTTGCCCGGCGCAAAGGCAAAACTTCAAATACCTTTGCTTCCTCAAGAACCGCCAGACCTTTAGCATAGTTTATTCTGGATAAATAGAGCGGGATAGCCCTTACTCCTGCAAATGGCTTCCCCTTTTTAAGAACAGTATAATTTTGCCGGGCAGCGCACATAACATCAGGCACAAGATTAAACCGGTGCAACATTTCCACGTCTATGCAAAGCAAACCATCTCGCGCGGCAAAAAAGGTAACTTTGCCTTCTCCTGGCTCAGAATAGGTGACTCCATCTCCTGCCATTGCCTTTGCAAATCCTGAGGCAGCATCATTTTCATGTATCCATTCTGTAAAAGATACCTCCTGCTGTTCAGGATAGATCTTATACCTGCCCATCTGTTGCAAACGACAGACATCGCCAGGAGTAATTTTCTGACCAGCCTTGAAAAAAGGCCCTTTTAATTGGCCAGGAACAATGCGCGTCATATCGTGCAAAACTCTTTCACCAACAGCTTCATCCACTTCAACACTTCTTAAATCTGGCTGCTCAACATCTGGTGTAATGCGTTTAACATCAAGATAGGGTGCCTCTCCCTGACACCCGCGACAGATTCCCCCATCAGAAACAGGATAGGCTTCCTTACATAAAGGACAGACAGCAAAGCCCCTGCTTTTGGCCGGGACTAAAAAACGAGAATCCACTTTTATCTTCTCATAACTGCAAATACTATCTCCTGCCTTGCGTATCTCTTCAAACAACTTTTCTGTATCCTGCTCTTTTTTGGGCTTAAGCTTAAAAAACCAGGCCTTTAGTTCGGGCCAATTGTCAAGCTTATCAGTATCAACATACACGCGCACACCTTTGCCATTATACTTATCGTACAAAGTAACAGCATAGCGGCCAAGATTTATTATCTTCATCCACCCATTACCCACAGTGCACAACGTAAGGAGCTGGACAGCATCGGGCAGACATTTTCGCGTCTCAACAATCACATCAAAAATGGTATCTGCCGGCAAAAGCCGTTTGCCAAGGGCTACCATATAACCGCCAATGAGCAAACCAGGCGCAGGATAGCCGTGAAATGATTTTGCAAGTTCCTGAAATTCTTCAAAAGAATATCTATCAATTTTCATAAGTCTGAATCCCTTGCTTCAAGAGTCGCCTGCAAAAAGTCCCTTTTTGCAGGCTTCGTTCAATGTTCAACGTTCAATATTTTCAATAGATTAAACAATAACAATTTTATTAAAAATAAAAATTTAGACTTTTTGCAGTTAAGTCCACTATCCACTGTTCACTGTCCACTGTCCACTGTTCACCGATCACTGTCCACTATCCACTGTTCACTGTTCACTGTTCACTGTTCACTGATCACTGATCACTGAATCTAAACTTCAAAACATCCTGAGGACAGGCATCTATACATGCGCCGCAATTCCAGCAATACATACTGGCTGTCTCTCCTTTTTCAGGATCAAGCCCCAGAGGACAGGATCTTGCGCATAAACCGCAATGAAGACACTTTTGCTCTTCACCTGCTTGAAGTTCCACCTTTAAGCGCCTGCGCGCGCCAATAAATGCCAGTAACGCGCCAAGGGGACACAAATAGCGGCAAAAAAAACGGTTGCTCAATAAATGCAACAAAAGCACAACAACAATCACCACCCCTTCAAGGGCCAGGGTATGAAACATAACTGCCAGCATCATTTCCCGGCCCACCAGACCGGGCGGAGAAAGGAAAACAAACAGGGGCGCCCCAATAATCATGGTCAAAACAAGTTCGCCCAGCAGGGCAAACCAGAAAACCTGTCGTGGCAATCGCAACAACTCTCTTTTCTTTTTTTTGCGACAGATTACCCTGTCTATTAATTCAGACAAAAAACTTATGGGGCAGATCCATGCGCAAAAAACACGGCCTAAAAATAACGCTATCAACACTGCTGGCAGCATTCCGATCAGGACCGGGACATAAATCTGCCTGGAGACCAGAATGGACTCCAGACCTTCCAGGGGAGAGACAAACCAGAATTTACCAATCCCTAAAGACTGGTACCAGCCCTGGATAAATTGAAAGTCGAAATAGCGATGCAAAAAAGGAATGATTAAAATAAGCAAAAAAGCCAATAAAAGGGTAATAAAACGAAAGCGGTTGTAATGTTTCATGGTTCAAACACATTCAAAAAAAGTTTAATAAAGCTTAAAAAGAATAAATCGGTTCTATACGGATCGCTTTTGTGGGCAAAGGACAGCCATGCACGCAAAGCCCACAGCCAACACATTTATCTTCCACAACAACCGGCCTTAACTGATCCAGTTTAATGGCTGTTTCCTTATACGGACAGACATTGTAACAGGTGCGACAAAGGGCCTGCAATTTCCAGGTAATACAAAGGGTGTGATCAATCACAGCCAGCCCCATGCGTACTTCACTTTGCTTTACTTTTTGCAAAGTGCCAGTGGGACAGACTTCAACGCATTTCATGCAGAGGTAACAGGGAATATCCTGAGGGTAGATAACAGGCGTGCCCGCAAAAAATCCAGCACGGATATCCAGCATCTTGATAGAGTTGTAAGGACAGGCCTCCACGCACCGACCACAACGAATGCATTTAGCAGCGAATAAATCTTCTTTGACCGCGCCTGGCGGACGCAGCACATTGGTCTTAATGGGAGATGATTGGGCATCAGAAGAAGATGCTCTCCCTGCTTCAACCGCACCCGCAGCCAGAGAGAAAAGGATTTTTTTCAGCAATTCTCTCCTAGAGAACACAGCTCTTTTCGTGCTGCCGGCCAAAGGAAAATCTGGGTTTGATTTCTCCCCTTTCAATTTTCTCCACCTCATCTTCGGCATGAAAATAAGCCAGATGTAAAGAAATAACCCCATCCATTCTGGTTATGCCAGCAGCAACCTTTTCCATTTCTTCACCGCTATCACCTTCCAGCACCAGCACAATATGGCCTTTATCATCTGTGCCATGCACTTCAGCCCCTTTTATCTCCTGTAATTTATCCACAACAGCCTTTAAATCCTCGCGTCTGGCATTAACCACAAAACCTGCCACTGGCATTATTTACCTCCTTGAATATAGAAGTAAGGGGTAAATTACCCCTTACCTCTAATTTTCCCTCAACAATCACATCTGAACAATAAATGGCCTGAGTTGCTTTGGCCCAGAAACGCGGCTTATCCTGCACGCACAGATCTTAAACTCCGGTTCTTTGGAGCCTGGGTCAAACGCGTCTTTGGTCACTCTGTTAATCATCCTGTCCTCATGCATATCATGCCAGTAAACAAACACCATGCCTTCCATCGGGCCAACATAAATCTTGGCCGGCAAAACGCATTTTCCGCGCCTGGTTGTCACCTCCACCATATCGCCAGGTTTTATTCCAAGCCGGGCTGCATCTTTGGGGTTTATTTCCACATAAGCATAAGGATTGGCTCGCATTAGCTCTGGAATACGACCTGTCATGCTTGTGGTATGCCAGTGGTCAATAATGCGGCCAGTAGAAAGGAAAAAGGGATATTCGCTATCTGGCTCTTCAGCAGCCCCCTTATATGGCCGCAGCCAGAAATAAAGTTTGGCATCTTTGTGCGCTGGCCCGTAAAAGACATAGGGTTTGTCATCTTTTGCATGTTTGTCAGCCAGCGGGTCAATACCGCGCACGAATTTCTTATAGGTACCGCCTTTAAGCGCATGTTCTTTGGTTGGTGCTGGCCATTGCACGCCATCAGCCATTTGCATCAGCACTTCATAAGTAGCGCCCCGCAGGTCATTGTCTCTGCCAGCAGTAATTTTCTGCGTATATTCATCCCAGATAGCCTTTGGCAGGTCAAAATCCTCGTCCAGGCCCACAAAAGGCTCAACGCATTTTTTGATCACCGGGTCATTTAATTTTTCAGCAAGTTTTAAGGCCCACTCGCGCACGATCCAGACCTCTGGCTTTGCCTCGCCAGGCGCGTCAACAGTCTTTACCGTGAGCTGGGAACGACGCTCTGTGCAGCCATAAACTCCGGTCTTTTCAAAATGAAAAGCAGTCGGCAAAACAAGGTTGGCCAGTTCAGTGGTCTTGGTGGGGAAAATCTCTGTCACCACCATAAAAACATCTTCGCGGGCCATGCCTTTGCGATACTTATCACAATTGGGAAGGCTCTGGGCCGGGCTTGTGCAATTAATCCAGATGGCTTTTATTTTACCCTCATTGACCGCACTAAACATGGCCACGGTATGATAACCTGGCTTTTTAGGGATACGTCCCCGCGGAACACCCCACAAATCCTCTACCTGATGGCGCAATTTATCAATCTTCACTGGTCGATGTCCGGGCAGGATGTGACAGAGGCCCCCACCTTCACGCACGCCACCGCACGCATTGGGCTGGCCTGTGAGAGAAAAGCTGTCTGCCCCTGGCTTGCACAACTGGCCTGTAAGCATATGTAGATTATGAATCAAATTGTTGGCCCAGACACCGCGAATGCGCTGGTTGATTCCCATGCACCAGAAACTCATTGTCCCGCGCGAAGTGGCAAACATACGCGCTGCCTGGCGGATATTTTCCGCTGTAATATTACCACCGCAAAGGCTTGCTGTACGCTCCGGAGTATAATCAGCAAGATAGGCTTTATAATCTTCAAAACCTACATCCGTGACAGGTTTGCCGGGCTTTTTGAATTTGCAGTAATTCTTAATAAATTCTTCATCATACAATTTTTCTTCAATAATCACATAGGCCATAGAGTTTAAAAGGGCCAGGTCAGTGCCCGGTGTAAATTGCAGGTGCATGTCAGCAATGCGGGATGTCGGGGAAACACGGGGATCAGCATTAATGACCTTTACTTCCTGCGGTTTATCAAGTTTACGGCGCATAAGACGCCTGAAAATCACCGGATGCGCTTCTGCCATGTTGGAACCGATAATAAAAAAACAATATGCCTTTTCTATATCCTCATAAGCTCCGATGGGTTCATCAGCGCCAAAAGAGGTCAGATACCCGCCAACAGCACTGGCCATGCAAAGCCTGGGGTTACCTTCAACATTATTGCTCCTGAGTCCTGCGCGCATAACTTTCTGAAAAATATACGTCTCTTCTGTCAAACACTGTCCTGAACCATAATAGGCCACGCTCTCTGGACCGTGTTCTTTGACAGCCTGAGCAAACTTTGCGGCTGCAATATCAAGTGCCTCTTCCCAGGAAATTTCTTTAAAGGGCTGATCTTTGCGCTCACGATAAAGCGGCTTTTTAAGACGATCCGGATGATACATAATGCGATGAAAAAGCATACCCTTCATGCAAAGAAAACCCAGATTGGTTTTGGAGCCTGACACGCCGCGCAAAGCAACCGGACGACCATCTTTTAAACCCAATTCTACACGGCAACCTACCCCGCAAAAACGACAAACACCCCGCACCCATTTATCAACATCCTGCGTGGTTGCTGCCTGAGCTGTTTTAGCCTTACCCGGATTTATGCCCACGAGCAGAGCAGCGCTTGCTGCCGCAGAAGCCTTGATGAAATCTCTTCTGGTCATTGCCATAATTACTACCTCCTCCAGCATTATTTATGCGCGGTAAAACGATGCTCTAAATGACAATCCACGCAATGCTTACCCTCTGGCTTGTGCTCTGTTTCCTTTGGATGACAGGCCATACATTTCAACTCGTCAGGCGAGGCCTGAAAAGTCTCAAACGTGCCATGACACTGAAAACATTTGACATTGGTCATGCCATGCAAAGAATCTGCCCACTCCTTATAGACCTCCGGGGTTGTTCTGGCATGACACTCAGAACAGGGGATATATTTCTCCTGTTCACTAAGGGCTGGATGGCTCAACATTGCAACTTTTTGGGCAGCTTTTTGCTCAGGAACCATCTCTTTTTGTTTGACAGCCACCTCCTTTGTCCCTGGCGTAGTGCAGGCTGCTAACAACACCGCACCAAGGATAAACATGAAAAACCACATTACTAATTTTTTCATCATTACACCTCCTGCCGCCTGATTGTTGTTTATCTCACTTCCAGATTTAACCCAAAATCATCTAAAATAGATGTTAAAAATGTTAAGAAAATGTAAAAGGGGACAGAGGGACAGGAGAAATTAGTTGACAACTCCTCTCTCTTCCTTTAATCTTCAGTTCAACTTCAAACTCACAGGAGGTATATGTTATGCCACGCATCCCCAGGATGCTGGTCACTGACCAGCCTGCTGTCTATCACGTCATCTCCAGAACCGCCCTTCAGGGACTGCCCATTACTGACACTGACAAGGAAGTTTTTCTTAAAATCCTCAAATTCCTGGCCTCTGTCTATTTTGTGGACATCCTGGGCTTTTGCATCATGGGCAATCACTTTCATCTTCTGGTGCAAACCTATCCACAGGAAGATATGTCAGATGATGACGTCATACGCAGCTTTGAAATCTATTACAAAG
>OFDG01000116.1_pt1 | contig 11262 bp, 16 predicted proteins | sample 1520381 | NCBI WGS metagenome assembly OFDG01 (sample SAMEA3696446, study PRJEB22514) | metagenome | biome: water; feature: marine; material: hydrothermal vent | place: Pacific Ocean | collected 2014-08-12 | depth 1521 m | reverse complement strand
GGTACATTAAGGGATATTACTCAAAGATTACTTGGTTTTAGGTGCGAAAGTTAAGTTATAATCTTTCTATCTGTATTAATTGAAAAAAATGCAACAGGATAATTCTCTTGAAAACTTTTAAAAAGTTTTATCTCTGTATCTTGTGATTCTATTTTAGCTTGAAGTTTTCTATTTTGTGCTTCTAACTCTTGTATTTTTTGTGATTTACCAAACATTTTTTATCCTTTATTCTTTTATTTTTTTTATTAATTTTTTTGCTTTTTTTAGAGCTTTTTTACTACTTTTTTTATCAAAGCTTAAAGCTACTGCCATTCTTCTTCCTAGATGAGTTTGAGGTTTGCCAAATACTCTTATAAAAGAGTTTTTAGTAAATATAGAAGAATCTATATCAAACTCTGGTCTAAAACTATCTGTAGTTGATTTGTAAGCAGCACTTGCTCCTGCTCCATAATCAATATAATCAAGTGGCAATCCTAAAATGGCTCTAATATGAAGAGCAAACTCACTTTGTGATTGAGTGATCATAGTAACCATCCCTGTATCATGTGGTCTAGGGCTTACTTCACTAAAATAGACTTCATCCCCTTTAATAAAAAGTTCAACACCAAATATACCACGACCACCAAGTCCATCTGTGATTTTTTGTGCTATATCTTTAGCTTTTTGTTTTGCTATTTTACTCATTTTCATAGGTTGCCAAGAGAATATATAATCTCCATCTTTTTGGATATGTCCAATAGGCTCACAAAATGTTGTGCCCGTCTCATTTCTAGCAGTTAAAAGTGTGATCTCATAATCAAAAGTGATAAACTCTTCTACAATTAGCTCACTAGAATCTCCCCTTGCCTCTTTTGCAATTTGCCATGAATTTTCTAAATCAGATTCATTTTTTGCTATACTTTGACCATGCCCACTACTACTCATTACTGGTTTTATAACACATGGAAAACCTATTTTTGAAGCTGCTTTTTTAAGCCCTTCATAAGTAGTAACAAACTCATAACCACTAGCATTTAACCCTAACTCTTCACAAGCAAATACTCTAATATTTTTTCTATTCATAGTTTTATTTACTGCTTGGGCATTTGGGATTATATGAAAACCTTCCTCTTGAGCTTTAAATAAAGCAGATATACTAATAGCTTCAACTTCAGGCAATACAAAATCTGGTTTTTCTCTTCTAATTACCTCTAAAACTTCAGATTCATTTTTCATATTTATCACATAAGATTTATGTGCTACTTGATGTGCTGGAGCATTGGCATAACTATCTACTGCAATAGTTTCTATCCCTAATCTTTGGGCTTCTATTACTACTTCTTTACCAAGTTCCCCACTTCCTAAAAGTAGTATTTTTATACTATTTGATTTCAATGGTGTTGTAAATTGCATATTCTTCCTTTATAATCGTTTGGTTATAAATATTTGTTTATCATAATCATCTTCACTATGAAGTTTAAATTTTATAGCTGATTCTATCTCAAATCCCAATATCTCTAGTTGGTGCTGTAAAAATTTTTTTGTATGATAATATTGTCTAATTATACCACTTTGTTTCTTATATAGTGTATCTTTTTGTTCAAAGAAAACTATTTTTGTTTCAAGAATATTATCTTCAAAATAAGCATCTATAGATATATACTTATCATCAAGATCAATATTTAAGCTTCCTTGTGCCACATCTTCAAATCCATATAATGTATTAATATCAAAGATAAAATAACCATCTTTTTCTAACACATCATAACAACATTTAAAAAATTCACCTATTTTATCTTCTGGTATGTAGTTAATTACATCAAATATAGCTGTGGCACATTGGAATTTTTTATCTACTTTACAAAGATCTATATTTTGTGCATTTAGTTGTTTTGCTTTTGCTAAAGCAATAGCTTCATCGCTTAGATCTATACCTAAAGTATCTATTTTATTATCTAAAGATAGTAAAAAATCTCCTTGCCCACAACCTATATCTATTAGTGATGTAGGGTTTAGCTCCTCAACAATCTCTTTGAATGTTTGATGAAGAGCTTCAATTTCATCAGCAAAATCTAAAAATTTTTCTATTTTAGAATAAAGGTTAAGTTCTTGCAATTTTTTCTCTTAAATCTAAAATATCATCTTTCCTAAGATAATATGAGTTTTTATTTGAGATAAGGTAAGCACTACTTTGCATAATAGTATCTGCTACTTCAAGTCCGTTTTGTTTCATAGTTGCACCTGTTTCTACAATATCAACAATACAATCACTAAGACCAACTAATGGTGCTAACTCAATAGATCCATAAAGTTTGACGATTTGAGCAGCCATCGCTTTTTGTTCAAAAAACTTTTTAGCTATTTTTGTATGTTTAGTTGCAACTTTGATACTACTTTTGTTCCAATCTAACTTATCACCTTTTTTTAACCCTATAGCAACTTTACATTTTCCTATTTCTAAATCTAGTAGTTTTAATATATCGTATTCTTTTTCCTCTAATACATCAAGGCCAACTACACCCAAATCAGCTGCTCCATACATCACATAGGTTGGAACATCTTGATTCCTAACATTTAAAAATCTAAATCCAGCCTTTTCTAAGATCAGTTTTCTATCTTGAAAAATAAATTTTTCACCAAATGCTTTTTCAAATTTTTCTAAAGTTTGTTCTGCTATTCTACCTTTTGGTAAAGCTATTGTAAGCATTATAATCCTTTCTTTATAATTTTTTTCATAGTTTTAAATATCATATTTGGTCGGTATATTGTATCTTTGTTAAGATATTTTTTTATCATCAAAGCATCCCCACCAGTAAGATATATAGTTTTATCGTATTGTTTTGCTAAATTGTTGATTTGCAATACGATACCATTTAAGATAGCTAAATTGATAGCCTCTTGTGTATTTTTTGGAAGTTTATTTAAAGATTTGAAATCTTTATAGTCAAATTTGAGCTTTTTTGATATCTTCTTATAACTTTTTTTATAAGCTTTAAACCCAGATAAAATGAACCCTCCTAGATGTTTGTTGTCATCTACTATATCAATAGTTATAGCACTACCTACATCAATAATTATACCATTTTTGATATGACTACATACTAAAGCTCTATCTACTCCTAAACCTTTATATTTTGTTTTTAGTTTGATATATGGTGCTAGATCGATCGCTTTTGGGTATTTTTTTTGAAATATTTTAGTTGCTTTTTTATTGACACTTATAAAATATATTTTTTTATCAATCTTTGGTAGGTTAGAACTATTTTTAATATCTACTACAAAAGAGTTATCATCTACCAAAAAAGAAAATGTTGAATTTCCTATATCACACAATACCATAACTAAAATATCTTATTTAAAATCTATATAATTTGTATCAAAATATAATCTATTATTAGTAGAAAATGTTTTGAGTTCATCATCAAGGTCTAGTTCATATACAGTAGATTTTGATAAGTTTGTATCAAGTTTGATTAGAAATCCTTGAGATTCTAAAGCATAGATATTTTTCTTACCAAATAGTGTCCATATTTTAGCAAATCTGAATTTTTTATTTGCCAGTTTTTCCAACATCAAATCAAATTTGATAATATCGCCATCTAGTGTAGCTATATATATGTATCCATCAATAGAACATATAGAGTTTATACTAAATTGTTTAATAGAAAACACACCATCTCCTAAAACCATAAGAGCATTAGGAGTAGCTGCTACGATAGTATCGTTGATATTTTGTAAAAAGATTATATTATTGATTTGACTTTGTGGGTCTATATTGATATTTCTAACTATAAGTTTTTTAGGTATATTTACAACTACAATATTTCCATCTAAAGATGGGTATAATGCTAGGTTATCTACAAAAATAGGGTTTGCTATTTTTATATCATTTAATATACTAGCAGATCGATATTTTCTAAGTATAAAACTTTTTGAAGAGATATCATATAATCCTATGCTATTATCTCTAAAGATTAAAGCTAGATTGTCCTTATGTAGTGAAGCTGCTATTACATTTTGTTCAAAATGCAATGTAGTTTGTTTTTGGTTTGTTTGGATTAAAAGTGTTTGATTTAGATCTGATGCTAAAATAGTGCCATTTATATCGTTTAAAAACTTATAATTTTTAGGAAGAGTTATCTTAGATATACCATCTATGGCAATAAATTTACCATTGGTTAATGTTGCTCCTGTGCTATTAAAAGTTTGGATAGTGCTATTTATATCTTTTGTATCAAACTCTTTAGTTTTTACATCTTTTGGTTCGTAGTATTGTTTACTAGAACAAGCAGATGTAAAGATTACAACAAATACTAAAATAGATAGTTTAATAATATATTTCATAGCAATTATTTAGATAATAAAAAATGTTGTAATTTTGCACTTGACTGAGCTACAGGAGAGTTAGCAGGTATAGTTTTTAAAGTATTTTTTGCTTTTGAATACTCTTTATTTAGTGCTTGTATCAAAGCTAGTTCAAATGTAGCATAATCCTCAAGTAAAAAATCTTGATTTAGTCTTAGTTTCTCGATTTTTGCTATATCATTATTTTCCAAAGCCACACTATATTGTGCCAACTCTTTTATATATTTTATATTAACATTTACAGATTTACCTGTTTTTGCACTATTGATATATTGTGCTAGTTGTAATAATTTTAGATTTTTATCTTTTAAGATAGCTTTTGCTTTTGCATCATTTGGATTTTCTAATAGTGTATTAAAAGCATTATTCGCTTCCATATTGTTTTTAGTAACTATATAGTTTTTGATTTGTAATCCCAAAAGTGATATGATAACTATTACACCTATACCAATAATAGCTATCTTATATTTTTTCCAAAATTTTTCAACTTTAAAAAAACTTTCAAAAAATTTCTCTTCAGTTGAGATCCCATCTTTTATCAAATCAACATTTTCTTTTAAACTCATTTTTTATGTTCCTTTTGTTTATAAATTATCCGTAGAGTAATAATACTCCTTAATGATACTATTATTTAGTTTAAGATATAATAAACGACTCAAAAAAGAACAAATTTCATAATAAAAGGATAGGGTAGTGTATAAATATTTATTAGCTATGGTGTTGGTATTGTCTTTAAATCTATTTGGACAAGATAATAATACTCCAACAAGATATGAGTCATTGGCAAAACTTCAAAAAGTAATAGGAGCAGTTGAACAGATATATGTAGATCCTTTGAAGTTAAACCAGATCGTAAATAAAGCGATCAAAGGTTTGATGGGTGAGTTAGATGCTCACTCTTCTTTTATGGATAAAAAATATTACAAAGAGTTTAAGATTCAAATGAAAGGTGAATTTGGTGGATTAGGTATTGTAGTTGGGATGAAAGATGGTGCTTTAACTGTTATTTCACCTATAGATGATACACCTGCTAAAAAAGCTGGGATTAAATCTGGAGATATAATATTAAAAATAGATGATAAATCTACTTTAAAAATGACTCTAAATGATGCAGTATCTTTAATGAGAGGGAAAAAGGGAACTCCTATAGTATTAACTGTAGTAAGAAAAGGGGAGCAAAAACCACTTAAGATTAAGATAATAAGAGGGATTATTAAAGTTAAATCTGTTACATCAAAAACTATGGGAGATATTTTATATATCAGAATATCATCATTTGATAATAAAGTAGCAAAAGAGTTAAAAGCTATACTAAAAAAACATAAAAAATCAAAAGGGATTATCTTAGATCTTAGAAATAACCCAGGTGGTTCATTAGATCAAGCTATCAAAACTGTAGATATGTTTGTAGATAAAGGTATTATAGTATCGCAAAAAGGAAGAGATAAAGCAGAAAACAAAGTTTATAAAGCTAAAAAACAAACAACTATGACAAAAGTTCCTATGGTTGTATTGGTAAATGGTGGAAGTGCTAGTGCTAGTGAGATTGTAAGTGGTGCATTACAAGATCTAAAAAGAGCAGTTTTAATCGGTGAGAAAACATTTGGAAAAGGATCTGTGCAAGTTGTATTACCACTAAATGATCAAAATACAGAATCTATAAAAATTACAATAGCAAGATATTACTTACCAAGTGGAAGAACAATTCAAGCAAAAGGTGTAACTCCAGATATTATTGCATATCCTGGAAAAGTGCCAACAAAAGAGAATGATAGCTTTAGTATCAAAGAGAAAGATTTGAAAAAACATCTAAAAGTTGAATTAGCAAAAGTTGATAAAAAGAAAAAACATAAAAAAGCTAACAAAATATCTAAGAAAAATATTATCACACCAGAAGATCTAAATAATGACAATCAACTAAAAGTTGCAAGTGATATTTTAAAAGCTTTGATTTTAACACATAAATAGGAGAGTATTGATGAAAAAAACTAATTTATTATACGAGGGAAAAGCAAAAAAGATTTGGGAGACTGAAGATCAAAATCTTTTGATATCTGAATTTAAAGACTCTCTTACAGCATTTAATGGTGAGAAAAAATCAAGTGAAGCTGGAAAAGGTGCATTAAATAACAAAATTTCAACTGAGCTTTTTAAACTTTTGGCATCAAATGGTATCCCTACACATTTTGTAGAGATGATAGATGATAACAATATGCTTCATAAAAGATGTGATGTGATTCTAATAGAAGTAATTGTAAGAAATATTGCAACAGGAAGTTTATCTAAAAATCTAGGAATAGAAGATGGAACGGTCCTGCCTTTTACTCTAGTAGAGTTTGATTATAAAAATGATGAGTTAGGTGATCCAAAACTAAATGATCAACATGCTTTAATCTTAGGATTGGTAGATTATCAAGATGAGTTAGATAAATTAAGAAGGATGGCAAGACAGATTAATGATATCTTAAAACCATACTTTTTTGATAAAGGTTTAAAACTTGTAGATTTTAAATTGGAGTTTGGAAAAGATATGGATGGTAATATTATCTTAATAGATGAGATTAGCCCTGATAACTGTAGATTTTGGGATATTCAATCTGGAGAAAAGATGGATAAAGATAGATTTAGACAAGGTTTAGGTGGTCTAAAAGTAGCTTATGAAAATGTATTAAAAAGAATAATGGAAAACTAAAGGAAGAAGATGAAAGCGATTATAAATATAGGATTAAAAAAAGGTGTTTTAGATAGTGCAGGTAAAGCTACACATCATACATTAGATACTGTTGGATTTAAAAATATTGTTCAAGATGTAAGAATTGGAAAACAAATAATTATGGAACTAAACTGTGCTACAAAAGATGAAGCACAAGAGCAAGTTGCAAAGATGTGTGAGCAATTGTTAGCAAATACAGTAATCGAAGATTACGATATATTAATAGAAGAGTAAAAAATGTTAGTAACAGTCCTACAATTTCCCGGAACAAATTGTGAGTATGACACAAAATATGCTTTTGAAAAACTAGGTGCAGAGGTAAAAATAGTTTGGTATAAAGATACTAATATAGATCCAAATACAAAACTTGTAGTGATACCTGGTGGGTTCTCTTATGGGGATTATTTACGAAGTGGAGCATTGGCAAAATTAGCACCTATTATGAAATCTATAAAAGAGTATGCCAACAATGGTGGTAATGTATTGGGTATATGTAATGGTTTTCAAATCTTAACAGAAACCAGATTACTTCCTGGTGCTTTAAAAAGAAATGACAATCTACATTTTATCTCAAAATACCATCATCTAAAAGTTGTAAATAATGATAATGTATTTCTTCAAGAGTTAAATAAAGGCGATATTATTAATATCCCTGTAGCACACCATGATGGAAGTTATTTTATAGATGATAAGGGACTTGAAGAGCTTAAAGCAAATGGACAAATTTTACTTCAGTATTGTGATGAAAATGGGGTAAATCAAGTATTAAATGGAAGTGTTGATCAAATAGCAGGAGTTTGCAATAAGCAAAAAAATGTATTTGGATTGATGCCTCATCCAGAAAGAGCAATAGAGACTCTTTTGGGTTGTGATGATGGTGTAAAAATGCTTCAAGGTTTTTTGAAATAATTATTTTATGATAATGGATATAAACTATGTATAAATTTTTTATATCTGTTATTTTTATCTTTTTTTATAATATTACTATATTAAATGCACAAGATATTAGTAGCAAAGAGCTATATATCAAATATCTTTCTTATCCTAAAATAGTATATACACAACAACGATTTAAAGTTAATATAGAAGCTATCATATTAACAAATCCAGATAAATATAATTCACTTATTACAACATTTGAGGGTGAAAAAAATATTATTATTTTAGACGATAATATTGTGTGGCAAAAACATCTTAATAACAGATATACTACACAGATACATTTTAAAGCACAAGATAAACAGTTTGTTTTACCAACTATAAAACTTTCTTTATATAATGATGAAGATGAGGTTAAATCTATAAGTTTACCACCTGTTGATATAATTTTTAGAAAAGTAGCTATTAAACAAGAGAGATTTTCAAAAATCATAGCAGATGATCTTATGGTAAAAAATGTAAAAGTTAGTCAATACGATAATAAAATGCTTATGGTTGTAGCAAATATACGAGCTAAAAATAGTAATCTTGAAGAGTTTCATATCAATACAATCGAAGATCAAGGGATCAAAGATATACAAGATGATGGAGAATTTCAGGAGATATTTTACTATATGATTGTCCCAAATCATCTAAAAAATATCAATTTTGATTATTATAATCCTACTACAGAGTCATTAACCAATGTGGTTTTACCTATCAATCTTGAAGAGGATCTAATAAGCACACAGTTTGATATCAATCCTCATGATAATGATTTTATATTTTATAAAAAGATGTTTTATTTGATGTTGTTTTTGATATTTTTATTGGTATTTGTAAGGACAAAATATAAATTATCACTTTTGTTAGCTTTGATTTTTCTAGTATTGTTGGGTTTATTGATGATACCAAATAAAACTATAAATCTAAAGCCAGGTATCAATGTATATGTTTTGCCTACTAAAACATCTACAATATTTAGGATCATAAAAAAAGATACAAAAGTGGAGATATTGTATCAAAATAAAAACTTTATAAAAGTATTATTTCCAAATAAAAATATAGGATGGATTAAAAAAGATGTTAGCAAGAGTTAAAATATTATGGACTATTGTTCAATTTTCATTTACAGTATCGATAGTTATTATTTTGATGTATATATTTAGAAAAAATTCAAGACCAATTAGAAGATCTTGGGCAGCTATGCAGATGAAACTTTTGGGTATAGAGCTAGAAATAGTAGGTAAAGTTGATGAGGAAGCAAATATGATTATGATGAATCATCAATCTTTACTTGATATTATTGTTATGGAGTATTTGCATACAAAAGATATAGCTTGGGTAGCAAAAGAAGAGATAGCAAAAATACCTTGGTTTGGGCATATTCTAAAAGCACCAAAGATGATAATTATTCAAAGGGAAAGTAAAAGTAGCTTAGTTAAACTTTTAAAAGAGTCAAAAGAGAAATATGAGCAAAATAGACCTATTGCTATTTTTCCTGAAGGAACACGAACAGATGGTAAAAAACTTAGAAAATTTAAAGTTGGAGCAAAACTTATTGCTGAAAAATTTGATTTTAAAGTTCAACCTGTAGTGCTTGTAGGCACAAGAGAGATTATGGATTCTCAAAATATGAAACAATCAAGTGGAAAAGTTAAAGTTATCTTTTTACCAAGTGTTGAAGCCAAAAAGAAAACAACTTGGTATGAAGATACCCATAAGCTTATGGGTGAGACTTTACAAGCTAATTTGAAATAGTTGATTTATATTTTCTAAAAAAATTATTCTTTAGATTTGCAGTCTCCTTCACTAATTAAAAAAATATTCATAAAATGGTATAACTATAATATCATTTATTTTTTTTGATTGATTATAAGTGATAATATATTTTTCAGCAACATCAAATGGCAATTTAACAAGCCCTTTAACTTCTCTTTTTGTATTCATTGTATTGAGTTCATAACATACTTGAATAGCAATAACTTTATTATCTTTTTTTACAATAAAATCACATTCAAAATTTTTATTATAAAAATGTATTTCAAAATTATTTTTTACTAATTCTGTATATACCAGATTTTCTAGAAGTTTACCACTATTGCTTGAAAAACTATAACTTAGAGATACAAAGCCATTATGAGACCACTGCACAACCTTCAAGATCTCTCCAATTCTAATTTTCAAGATTTTTAAAAATATTTCTCACGAATCATCATCTCAAATTTCATTTTAACCTTAATTCTAATTGAAATTGATCTATAATTCTCTATTTTTCTCATCTGATTCTAACGTTCTGTAATTTTATTTTCTTATGGGCAAATAGTTTTAGGTTAGCGGCTATACAAGTTATGGTAAAATTTAGGTCATTCCTGAGCAATCCTATAAACCTTGTAGTGGATTGTTTCATCTGTGTTTTTATTAAAGCAAATGAGTGTTCAACTTTTGCTCTTATTTTATGTTTATGTTTTTCATCTTCTCTTTGGCTCTTTCTATCTTCATCACTCATTTTCTTTGTCTCTTTTAGACATATATTATTTTCTATCTCTTTATCTGTAAGTACTTTATCTACAGCTTCAGACTTATAGGCTTTATCAGCATACAATGATTTCATATTATCACCTAGCTTCTCAACAAATGTATCAACTGTAGATATATCAGATGTATTTGCAAATGTTGTTATCTTCTCCAATATAGCACCAGAATCTGCATCTGTAGCTATATGGTTTTTATATCCAGTAGCATATTGTTTTTTACCTGCTTGATAACCAGTTCTAATATCCTTATCTACTTTGTCTTTATGGTCATAGCTATCTTTTTCATCATCAATAATCTTTTGTGAAGTTTCTATATCTTTTGTATCTCTATCTTGAATTTTATCTAGTTCTTCATTTTTAAGAGTTTTAGAATTATAAGCTTTTTTCTTTAGTAATCTTGATATTGTTTTTGGTGATGGCTTTTCTTTTTTTAATTCTTCCTCTAATAGTACATCTATAGCTTTATTATCAGCTTCAATCTTTATTCTGGTTTCACTCTTTTGCTCTTTATTTTTATTTTTATTACTCCACCAATAATTAATCTGAAATATAGTATAATAACATATGGAAAAAATAGATGCAAGAAAATTAACACCAAGAGAGCTTTCTGAGAAAAGAAAGATAGCTGTTAGATTAAGAGAAAAAGGTATACCAAATAAAGAGGTAGCAAAGATAGTTGGAATATCAGCACAAACAATATCAACATACTATACAAGATATAAAAAAGAGGGAAGGAAAGTATTTAAAGTT
>OFDG01000112.1_pt1 | contig 11514 bp, 9 predicted proteins | sample 1520381 | NCBI WGS metagenome assembly OFDG01 (sample SAMEA3696446, study PRJEB22514) | metagenome | biome: water; feature: marine; material: hydrothermal vent | place: Pacific Ocean | collected 2014-08-12 | depth 1521 m | reverse complement strand
AATCAAGTTAAGTCGTGGACAGGGGTGCCGGTTTGTATTGGCATTGGACACACCAAAGTGCGAGCAAAGTTAGCCAATCGCATTGCTAAGATCTATCCAAGGTTTAATGGAGTGTTTGATATTGATACATTGCCTGACAATCGATTTGAGAAGTTATTAGCTTCAGTTGATGTGGGTGATATCTGGGGTGTGGGGTCAAAATCAGCGCTTAAGCTTAATCGTGTTGGTATTACAACGGCACTCAATTTTTACAAGGCAGATATTGGTATTATTGAAACCTTGCTAGGGGTGAATGGAAAACGCATCTATCGAGAGCTGTACGGGCATTCTTGTTTAGCAATAGAGGAAGTAGCACCACCAAGACGACAGATTGTGTCTTCTCGTTCGTTTGGGGAGGATTTAAGCGCTTTTGATGAGATTAATCAAGCATTGACCACATTGACAAGAAAAGCCGTTAATAAGCTTAATAAGCAGTCTTTAGCAACAACCTCGATGAGTGTTTTTATCTACACCAACCCCTTTAAGAAGAATGTGCCTTGCATTAACTTGTCAAAAACTATTGGCATGAGTGTGCCGATTAGCGATGAAAAATTACTCATTCCTTTGTGTGCAAAAATATTAAAGCAAATTTATGAGCCGGGTTATAGGTTTTACAAAGGTGGCGTGATGCTAGGCAATCTAACCTTAGATAAAAGCCAACAAGATTTATTCGTGGCTAATGATAAGAGCACTCAATTGAGTAGTCATCCTTATGGGCATTTATTGCGCTATGCTAGCGAACTGGGTAATGACCGTTGGTTGCCAAGGGCGGAGTTTCAATCTAACCGATTCACAACGCATTGGAATGAGCTGCTAAGTGTATAAACAAAAAAGCCCGCATAAGCGGGCTTTTTAATGATGTTTCTTTATTAATCCTAGAATGGGATATCGTCATCAAAGCCAGAGTTGTCTACTGGCGTGATAGGATCTTGAGCAGCTGCTGGTGCAGTAGCAGCTGGTCTTGGTGCACCGCCGGCATCGTCACGACGATCTAACATTTGTAGCGTGCCGTTAAAGCCTGATATAACGATATCAGTAGCGTATTTTTTAACACCGTCTTGCTCGTAGCTTCTAGTTTGGAGTTTGCCTTCAACGTAAACTTTAGAGCCTTTATCTAAATATTGGCCAGCGATTTCAGCAAGCTTGCCAAATACACTTACGCGATGCCATTCTGTTTTTTCTTGTTTTTGACCGGTGTTTTTGTCGGTCCAAGACTCTGAAGTTGCGACTGATAAATTAGCAATTGCATTGCCGTTGGATGCGTATTTAACCTCGGGTTTTGCGCCTAAATTACCTACTAAAATTACTTTGTTGATTCCTGCCATTTTGTTACTCTCCCGTTGGTTTTTGTTGTTTCATGGTGAGTATTACCACCCACCAAATGATTGCCATAAATGTGGTGAATAAGAATACACTATTTAAGTCGTATGTGTTGTAAATCCACCCGCCAAAAACACCACCAATGAAGGCGCCTAAAAATTGTGAGGTAGAGTACATACCCATTGCTAGACCGCGCTTATCGCTGTTTGCAGTCTTGGAAATAAGTGATGGTAGCATGGCTTCCATGGCATTAAAGGCAATGAAGAACAACGTTAGTAAAATAAAGAAAGTAGTGTAGTTGAGCGGGGTTTGATAAAACAAGATTTGGCTCATAATCATGATAGAAATAGCAGTAAGTAACATGGCTTTATGCTTGTGGTATTTCTCAGCCAAAATGATCATTGGCAACATGCCAATAAAGGAAACCAACATGACTGGTAGGTACATGGTCCAGTTGTCTTTTAAGTCGGTGGCAACGATGTTATTTTCTACCAGAAGTTTTGGCATAACGATAAAAGCACAAGTCAAAATTAAGTGCAGGGTGAAGATGCTGAAATCTAATTTAAGTAATTTAGAAGTTAAGACTTGTTTAATGTTTGATACTGATAAGGTGTATTGCGCGTGTGGCTTAACATGAGGCAAAGTAAAGACGATGCCTAGTGCGGCAATAGACAAGCCAGCAATCACCCAAAAAAGCCCAGAAATACCTAAATTGACCGTGATTAGTGGACCAATGTGTAACGAGAGCATAAATGCTATACCGATTTGCATACCGACAAAGGCATTGGCTTTAGCGCGTTGCTCTGGTGAAACAAAATCAGCCAAGAAAGCCATTAGCACTGCAGAGATTGCGCCACCGCCTTGCAAAGCTCTGCCAATCACCACGCCGATAATATCAGTGGCATTAGCCGCAACAACGCTACCGATAAAAAAGATAACTAAACCAACAATAAGCATTGGTTTACGACCATATTGATCGGATAAATAGCCAAACGGGATTTGTAGTAGTGCTTGGGTTAGGCCATAAATACCAATAGCAAGGCCAATTAAGTAGGGCGTGGTGCTTTCATATTCAGAGGCGTAAACCGAAAAAACAGGGAAAATCATAAACAACCCGAACATACGAGTTGCCATAATAGATGAGATTTTAAGCGCGAAAAAGCGCTCTTGCTTGTTCATTAATAAGGGTTAAATTTAGTCTTCTAACGAGTAGTGTGGCGTGTAGAGTGGGTAGCTCTTTTTGAGTACACGGCGTGTATCTTTAGCCAGTGTATCAGCACTAATAACATCGTAGTTATATGCCATTAAATGTAGTGCTGCCGGTACTGATGGCGTATTAGGGTATTTTTCAATAATATATTTACTACGATTAATGGCGGCGATGTTAGCGCCTTTTTTGGTGTAGAAAATTGCCACAAAAAGCTCATGCCTAGAAAGTATGTTTCTAAGGATGATTAGGCGTGATTTTGCCTCTTCAGAATATTCAGTTTTGGGGAACTTTTCAATTAAAGCAAGGTAGTAATTAAAAGCATCGCGTACTGAGTTGACATCACGCTGGGCGTTGTCAGTAATGTATTCATCTAGGATTGAACGAGATTTGTCTTCTGAAATAACACCACGCAAGTAGTAGGCATACGGGGTTGAAAAATGGTCTGGGTAGAGCTTAATGTAGCTATTTAGGCGATCAATAGCTTGGTCGTAGTCTTCACTTTTATAAAGAGCATAGGCAATTTCTAGCTTGGATTGTAAGGCGTATTTTGAGCCTGGGTAAGCCGCTTGTAGTTGCTCATAAAGCTCAATACCTTTATCCAAAGCGCCTGCTGAAATTTGTTCTTTAGCTTCTTCAAAAAATGTTTTAGGTGACCAGCCTTTAGTAATAGACTCTCTTTTGGTTTCTTCTTCCCAAAAACAACCGCTCAGTGACAGGGTTAACAAAGGCAAAATTAAAACAAGCTTGAGTATATTTTTCATTGATTTTAGGTAAATTTATTACTAATATTGCGTAGCATTATACTGAGGTGATTGTATTATAATGGCAAAGATTTATCCATAATTTAACCCTATTTTCTTTTAATGAGCTTATTTGAAAAAAGAATTCTGATTAGTGATCTGTGTGAGGTGCTAGACGCTTATATGCCTAAAGAACAGGTAGAGAGTGTTTATCAGGCTTATATTGTAGCTGCTACTGCGCATGATGGGCAATATCGCCGTTCAGGCGAGGCCTATGTGTTTCATCCGATTAATGTGGCGATGATTTTGGCTGAGTTAAAACTGGATTATTATTGTATTGCCGCAGCGCTGTTGCACGATTGTATTGAAGACACGACATTAACACATCAAGATATTGTTAATGGCTTTGGTGAAGATGTAGCGCATATTGTACAAGGGGTTTCAAAACTCACCGGCTTGGAGTTTCATTCAAATATTGATCAGCAAGCGCAAAACTTTAGAAAGCTGTTTTTAGCTATGAGTACGGATATGCGGGTGATGATGATTAAGCTCGCTGATCGCTTGCACAACATGCGCACGCTCAAATCTATGAGCCGTGAAAAACAACTTAGAATTGCCAAAGAAACATCTGAAATCCATGCGCCTATTGCTAGGCGCTTGGGTTTGAATAGTATTAGGGTTGAATTGGATAATTTGTGTTTTGAGATTACTAGCCCTTATCGATATAAAGTATTAATACATCAGATTAAAAAACAATGTGGTAATCGTAAAAAAATTATTAAGCACATTCAAGGTGAAATTGAAAACCGACTTAAGCAGGAAGGTTTAAGTGGAGTAAAAATTACTGGGCGTCAAAAACAGCCTTGCAGTATTTATAAAAAGATGAAAATCAAGCAGCTGAAGTTCTCTCAAGTGCTTGATATGTATGCTTTTAGAGTGATTGTAGATGATGTAGCACAGTGTTATCAAGCATTGGGCATTATTCATAATTTGTATAAGCCTTTGCCAGGCAAATTTAAAGATTATGTGGCACTGCCTAAATCGAACGGCTATCAGTCATTACACACGGTGTTGTTTGGGCCAAATAAAATATTTATTGAGGTACAGATTCGATCAGAAGATATGCATTTTGTTTCTGAGTACGGAATTGCTGCGCATTGGCATTACAAGAGTGATACTAGCAACCCTGCAGAGTTGGCAAGTAACTGGCTGGGTTCGTTGTTAGAGATTCAGCAAAACTCGGGCACTTCGGTTGAATTTTTGGAAGAAACTAAGACGGATTTATTCCCCTCAGAGGTGTTTGTATTTACCCCTAAAGGTGAAATTATTCAGTTACCTTACAAATCAACCGTGCTGGATTTTGCCTATGCGATTCATACCAATGTGGGCAATCGAACCTTAAAGGCTAAGGTAGACCAAGTTAATGCATCGATTTCAGCTGAGTTAAAGTCAGGGCAGACGATTGAAATTATCACTGATAAAAAGGCCAAACCACACCCAACTTGGTTACAAATAGCCGTTACTGCCAAGGCTAAAACCTCTATCAAGGTCAAATTAAAAGAAGAATCTACTTCTGAGTTGATACAACTGGGTGAGTACTTACTGAACAATGCTTTGGAGTACCAAGGCGGCGGTGAGTCAATTAGTGAAGAGAGTTGGCAGGCGTGTTTACAAGACTTTAAGTGTGATTCCAAAGAAGATTTGTATATGAAAATCGGCCTGTCTGAAGCAATGGTATCTGTTGTGCTCAATAAGCTTCAATGTGATGGCAATCATTGTGTGATTAAGAACATCAGCATTACAAAAACTCAAGGTAAGGCCATTAGCTTTGCGCATTGTTGTTATCCAATTCCGGGCGATAAAGTAGCGGGTGTATTAACCATTAGCAAAGGTTTAGTGATGCATCGGTTTGACTGTGGTAATTTGATTCATGCCAAGCAAAAAAATGAACAATGGTTAGAGATTGATTGGCAAGCAGATGAAGCTGAAGAGTTTGAAGTATTGATTCGAGTTCAGGTAGAAAATCGCCGTGGCATGCTGGCTTCTATTGCCAATGTGATTGCCCAGATTAGCGTTAATATTGAACACCTGGAAGTAGAAGAAAAAGACCACTCAATGAAGGCACTGAATTTGGTGATTAGTGTGGCAAATACTGGCAAGCTAGACGAAGCCCTGTATGCAATAAAAAGCTTAGAATTTGTACACTCAGTTGTGCGGGCATAATATTTACAAAAACAGGTGAATTTTCACCCTTAGTAAGCTCAATTTTTGATTAAAATTAGGCTTAATCTTTTATGTTTATTTTCCAAGGTATTAATATGAAATGGACCGACTCTCTTGATATTGCAATTGCGCTAGATGAGGCATACCCTGACTTTGACCCAACTTTTATTAATTTTGTTGATTTAAGACAAATGGTTATTGCATTAGATGAGTTTGATGATGTAGCAGATAAATCAGGCGAAAAAATTCTTGAAGCGATTCAAATGAACTGGCTCGAAGAAAAAGAATGAAATTAATCAAGTTATTTATTGCATTTGTTGTATTGAATTTAGGTGCTGCTCAAGCGGTATTAGAAGTTACTGTAGTAAAAAAGGATGCAAACGCCTTTCCCATTATTGTTAGTCATTTTGAATTAGTCGGCAAGGGTGCGCAAGACAAAGATATTTCTAAAATTATTCAAGCCAATTTAGAGCGTTCAGGGCGTTTTAACGTAGTGATTCCAGAGACCATCATTGCTCAAGATGTTGATGCACAACACTGGAAGCGTCAAAACATTGAAGCGGTAGTCACTGGTAATATTGAACAGCAAAGTGACAAGATTTATAAGTTCTCTGTGAGTTTGTTTGATGTTTATAGTAACAAGCAATTATTCACCAAAACCACACGAGTGCATGTGAGTGGTTTTAGAAAAGTAGCACACCAACTTAGTGACCATATTTATGAAGCCTTATTAGGTGAAAGTGGCTCGTTTAATACGCTGTTAACTTACGTTACAGTAACCACTGATGCCAAAGGTGATAAGGAATACCGACTGAATATTTCTGATTCTGATGCGATGAATGTTAAGAGCCGTATCAAACTAAAAACACCTATTCTTTCCCCAGTTTGGTCGCCTGACCGCTCATACGAGCATAAGAAAATTGCCTACGTTTCTTTTGAAAATGACCGATCTGAAGTATTTGTTTGGTATCCGTATACTCGTCGTAAAATTGTAAAATTACCGCGCTTTGATGGTATTGCCTCAGCACCAAGCTGGCATCCAAGTGGCAAAAGTTTGGTATTAACTTTGTCTAAAAAAGGCAATAAAGATATCTATTCTTACAATCTAGCTGATAAAAAACTAACCCGATTAACACACAACCCTAGTATTGATACCGAAGCCAGCTATTCACCAGATGGCACGCAACTTGCCTTTACCTCTAATCGATCAGGACAAGTGCAAATTTATATTAAAAATCTAACCACGGGTAAGATCAGTCGAGCTACCTTTGAAGGTCGATACAATGCCAAAGCGGTGTTTTCACCTGATGGAAAAAGCCTAGCTATGGTGCACCGAATTGACAACGATTACCGGATTGCTATGCTGGATATCAACACCAAAGATTTAAGTGTGATGACTAACAATGAGTTAGATGAGTCGCCTTATTTTTCTCCAAATGGTGATATGATTATTTTTGCCACCAATCGTAATAACAAAGGCTTGTTGTCAGTGGTGTCGGTAGAAGGTAACCGATCTTACGAGCTTTCTTCGCAAACAGGTGAAGTGAGAGAGCCAAATTGGTCAACTTATTTAGAAAAATAACAACAGGAGAATAAAATGAAAAACATTATGTTATTGCCCCTTGTCGCCATACTCAGCGCTTGCACAGGGTCGGGCGGTTGTTTAGAGTCTAATACGGTGGTAATTGAAGAAAGAGGTGCTGAAGACAAAACAGTTGATGCGATAGTGCGTGATGAGTCTGGCTTTAACTGGAGTGATTTAACCAAGCCATTCAACCAAGCCACCAACACAACCCAAGCAAATGCTAAGGAACAGGCGGTGGACAAGTTAAAGGCCAGCGATACTAATTTTGTTTTGTATTTTTCTTACGATGGTGCTGATATCAGCGATGAAGCTACACAAGAAATTATTAAGCATGCAAACTTTATGAGGGACAACTCAGGCGTTAAATTACGCTTAGAAGGGCATGCAGATGAGCGCGGAACACGTGAATACAACTTAGCTTTAGGTGAAAACCGAGCTTTAAGTGTAAAAGAAGTGTTAGGCTTGTATGAAGGTTTAGACGGCAGAATTGAAGTTATTAGCTATGGCGAAGAAAAACCAATTGCTAAAGCGCATGATGAAAGCGGCTGGGAAAAGAATCGACGTGTTGAATTTATTTATAAGTAGAGGTTAAATGCAAATGAAGCGTTTAGGTTGGGTGGTATTAATTGGACTGTTTGCTATGCAAGCACCTTTTAATACGCTTGCCTTAAATGTAGAAAAGATTATAAAGCATAACTCTAAAAACCTTAAAAAAATAAAACGAGACAATAAAAAGTTGGTTGGTCAGATTGAACTACTGCAAGAGCAACAAAAATATTCCCGAAAGAAAATCACTGAATTATTTCATTTGATGGAGTATAAAAAATCCTCCAACGCGGTTAAAGAAACGATAAAACGCGTTAGAAATGAAGATAGAAAAGCTAAAAAACTCTATACCAGTGCTAGAAGCTTATTAGTAACTGATCAATACAATCAATCAATTGATTTATTTTTAAACTACCTTGATGTATATCCTGAAAATCATTATGTACCTGATGCGACTTACTGGCTAGGCAGGGCTTATGCCGCTAAAGGTGATCGCCACAATGCAAAAAAAGTTTTTGTTGGTTTTCAGCATGATTATGTTTTGCATCATAAGTTTTCTAACTCACTGTACGAGCTTGCGATTATCGAGCACGAGCTTAAAGAAGATAAGCGAGCGACTCTATTGCTTAAATCTATGATTAAGAAATTCCCAAATCATAATTCTATTATTCAAGCGAAGGCGCTAATTAAAACGATTCAAGCAGATCAAGTAACAAAAGATGTCACCAAGCCTGAGTCTAAAACCAAGCTTGAAACAACTGTAACCAAGTAAAACATAGTGAAAGTTTTATCCATTCCTAGCGTCGCACTAGATGCGTTGTGTCAACTTAATGCCAAGCGTTATCCGTTTTTGTTAGAAAGCGTTAATCACAATCAGGCCAATCGTTATTCTATTTTGTTTGCACATCCAACTGAGCAAATCGTTCTAAATAATTTGGATGAGTTTGATTTTTTATCAACACTAGAATCCAGCGTTGACGTACCTACTATCCAAAGTGATTTGCCTTTTACTGGTGGTTGGTTTGTGTATTTGTCGTACGAGTTGATTGGGCAGATTGAGCCCGTTTTAAAGGATGATTTGCATTCAGGCGATCAAGCGGTGGCGATTGCGGTTAAGATCCCAACAGCGATTATTGTTGACCATACCGATGACCAAACTTATTTGTTAGATCAATTTGATGATCAAGCACGTATTGATCAAGTGTTGGCAGACATTAAGCATTTAAATGAAATTGAAGCTGTTGCTATTAAAGGTACTTTGTCTTGGGAAGAGGAAAGTAAGTTTCTCTCAGGTGTGCAACGCAGTCGTGACTATATTGTAGCTGGTGATGTGTTTCAGGTGAATCTATCACGACAATGGCAATATCAGCTCGACTCTAAAATTACACCAGTGCAAATCTACCAAGCTTTAAAGCACTCCAACCCAGCGCCATTTTCCGCTTTGGCGCGGTTTGAAGGCTTTAGCATTATCTCTTCCTCGCCTGAACGTTTGTTTAGCGTGGATGGTGATCAAATAGAAACTCGACCGATTGCAGGTACGCATCCGCGCGGCATTGGTGAAGAAGACGAGCGCTTAAAGGCGCAGCTAATCAACCACCCTAAGGAGCAAGCCGAACACATTATGCTGCTAGATTTAGAGCGCAATGACTTGGGTAGGGTATGTGAGTATGGTTCAGTGCATGTAAACGAGATTATGACTTTAGAAAGCTATCCTTATGTGCATCACATTGTTTCTAATATTAAAGGCAAGTTAAGAGCAGATGTTGGTATTAAAGCGTTAGTGCGGGCCTTGTTTCCAGGTGGTACGATTACTGGTTGCCCTAAGATTCGCTGTATGCAGATTATTGCTGAACTAGAGCAGATGCCACGTCAGGCTTATACGGGTTCACTCGGCTATATTAGTAGTAATGGTAAGATGGACTTTAACATCTTGATTCGCACTATGACTCAGCAAGACAACACACTAACACTGCGTGCCGGTGCTGGCATTGTGTTTGATTCGGTAGCTGAGCGTGAGCTCGAAGAAACCCAGCACAAGGCCGAGGGCATGCTAAAAATTTTTGATCATTCGACTAAGGTTGAAACTTAGACGTCATCGGGTAACGACGCTCTTTACCAAAAGCATTCTGACTGACTTTAGGCCCCGGGGCAGATTGTCGGCGCTTGTATTCATTGTTTAGCACCATACGACTGATACGCTTAACGGTGTCTTGATTAAAGCCTTGTTGCGTAATGTGTTGAATCGATTGTTTGTGTTCAACGAACAATTCTAAAATCGCATCTAGCTCTTCATAAGGCGGCAATGAATCTTGGTCTATTTGGTTAGGCGCTAGCTCTGCTGATGGCTCTCGATCAATCACTCGTCCAGGAATAACATAATCAATAGAATTACGATAATTGGCTAGGCGGTAAACCATGGTTTTTGCAATGTCTTTAAGCGGGGCGAAGCCACCTGACATATCGCCATATAGAGTGGCATAACCTACTGCCATTTCAGATTTGTTACCCGTTGTGAGTACAATCTTGCCTGATTTATTTGAAACTGCCATGAGTAGGGTGCCACGGATGCGGGCTTGTAAATTTTCTTCAGTGGTGTCAGCATCAGTACCTGCAAATAAAGGCGATAGTTGCGCGTTAAAGCTATCGACCATCGAGTGGATGTTAATTTCATGATAATCAACTTTCATACTACTGGCCTGGGCTTTAGCATCCTCAAGGCTCATGCTAGAGGTATATTCATACGGCATCATAATCGCTTGCACATGCTCAGCGCCTAGGGCATCAACCGCAATGGTTAGCGTTAGTGCCGAATCAATACCACCGGACAGACCAATCAATGCACCGTTAAACACCCCATTTTTTTCAATGTAATCTTTGGTTGATAATACCAGGGCGTCGTAAATGGTTTTTTCGATCGGTTCATCAATGTTTTGCATGAATGGCTGATCTAGAGGCTGTGTTAAGGTTTGGAAGAAGGGTAGTTGATGGGTAATTTTACCGCTAGCATCCATAGCGAAAGACCCGCCATCAAATACCAGCTCATCTTGCCCGCCAACAGCATTGATGTAAATAAGGCTAACGTTGTTTTCCAGCACTCTTTGGCGCATGGTTTTAATTCTTTGTTGATGCTTGCCTAGTTGAAAAGGTGAGGCATTAAGGCTAATGATGGTTTGTGCACCATGAGCAACGACAGCACTAATGGGTGTAGTTTCCCATGCATCTTCGCAAATCACCACACCAATTTTGGTTTGCTGACATTCGAATACGAACGAATCAGTACCGGGTTCAAAATAACGTTTTTCATCAAACACGCCGTAATTAGGTAAGCATTGTTTGTGATAAGTACGTACACGACCTTGTTGTATTAAGTAAGCACTGTTGTACAAACGCCCCTTAACGCGCTCAGGTGCACCAAACAAAATACTGATATCTTCAGGTAGTTGGGTGCGTATGTGCTCAATGGTGGACTCAATTTGATCAATAAAACCTTCACGTAGTAACAAGTCCTCTGGCGGATAACCAATCAGTGCTAATTCTGGAAAAACCACTAAATGGGCGCCAGACTCATCTGCCTCAAGTGCTAGATTGATAATCGTCTGTGCGTTATTATTCAAATCACCCACAATAGGGTTAATTTGCGCAAGTTTGATTTTGATAGGCTCTGAGCCGTTTGAAAGGTTTTCTAGCTGTTCCTGCCAAAATATGGCCTTCAATTTATTGCCCGTGAGTTTTGCGTGCTCAAGTTTGGTGTTGGCCACCACTTCGGCAGGATTAACACCCATAATACTGGCAAATTGCCAAGCATGGGTTTCAGATAGGGCTGTTCTTCCTGATTTATATTTACTTAAATT
>OFDG01000107.1_pt1 | contig 11877 bp, 12 predicted proteins | sample 1520381 | NCBI WGS metagenome assembly OFDG01 (sample SAMEA3696446, study PRJEB22514) | metagenome | biome: water; feature: marine; material: hydrothermal vent | place: Pacific Ocean | collected 2014-08-12 | depth 1521 m | reverse complement strand
TCGCTAAGACGTGTTACCCAAACCGTTTGTAATGCATGTCAGAAAACGTGCTTTCCAAAATAGTTGTTATATCGGCAAGTTAACGAACTCAGAAAGTTGAGTGAGAAAATTAATTCAGAGGAGCGTAAAATATGCCAATTTTTATTTATAAAGCCAGGAACAGGGCAGGAAGAAAAGTAAAAGGTGATCTTGATGCGCCAGGTCTGGAAATGGCTGAAATGGCCTTGAAGAGACGTGGTTTTACAGATATCAAAGTTAAACCAAAGCCTAAAGACCTTTTGGAGGGAACTTTTCTGGAAGGAAAGGTTACCTCCAGGGATAAGGTTGTTTTTAGCCGGCAATTTGCAACCATGATTAACTCTGGCGTACCAATTTTACAGGCCTTACAGGTTATGTGCGAACAGACAGAAAATGATAAGCTTAGACGTAAACTTTATGAAATACGCAATGATATAGAAATAGGTTCTTCTTTATATGATGCACTTAAAAAACATACTGATGTATTTGATGATTTATACATCAACATGGTTAATGCTGGTGAAACTGGTGGGGTTCTGGATGTAGTTCTTTTGCGTCTTGCTGAGTACATTGAAAAGGCAGCCAGATTAAAATCAAAAGTCAAAGGGGCCATGATTTATCCTGCTGTGGTCATGTGTGTGGCTGTGGCTGTGATAGCGATAATCCTTATTTTTGTTATCCCTACTTTTGAAAAGATGTTTGCGGACTTCGGTAGTGCCTTGCCCCTTCCAACCCAGATTGTGATAAACATGAGCCGTTTTGTAAAAGGCAATTTTTTATATTTGTCAGGTGGAATAATTGCTTTTATTGTCGGGTTCAGGTTTTTTTACCGCTGGGAGCGAGGCAAAATTTTAATTGATAATTGGATTTTATTTGTTCCTGTTTTTGGTCCGCTTTTGCGTAAGGTTGCTGTGGCCAGGTTCAGCCGGACCTTGAGCACTATGATTGCCAGCGGGGTGCCAATTCTAAATGCCCTGGACATAGTTTCCAGAACAGCCGGGAATAAGACTGTGGAGTTGGGAATTATGCAGGCTAAAAAAAGTATAGCAGAAGGACAAACACTGGCTGAGCCTCTGGATGAAACAGGAGTTTTCCCACCTATGGTTATTCATATGATATCTATTGGTGAAACCACTGGCGCTCTGGATACCATGCTGGAAAAGATCGCTGATTTTTATGATGATGAAGTTGATGTGGCTGTGGAAACTTTGACCTCATTAATTGAACCGTTTATGATTGTTTTTCTGGGAGTTGTTGTTGGCAGCCTGGTGATCAGTATGTATCTACCTATTTTCAAAATCGCGGAGACAGTGGCTTAACGCGCGTCAGAACAGTTGTAATTTACATTAAAGTAAATTAAAGGGATGCAAGCAATACAAGTAGTTATCCATCTATAAGGAGAAAAGACCTTGCACATTAGTGAATTAATGACTCAAAATGATCTATTTTTTTCTCTGGAATTTTTTCCGCCCAAAGACCGGGCTGCCTGGCCCGGTTTTTTTGAGCAGGTCAAAAAACTGAAAATTTTAAACCCCTTGTTTGTTTCAGTTACATACGGAGCTGGCGGGAGTACACAGGCCTATACCCTGGAAATTGTTAGCAGGTTAAAAAAAGATTATGGCCTTGAACCCATGGCTCATTTGACCTGTATTGGCGCATCTTCTGGCTCTATTTCCTCTTTTTTAGACAGGTTACATCAGGCAGGTATTGAAAATGTGCTGGCCTTAAGAGGGGATCCGCCCCAGGGACAAAAGGAATTTGTTCCTGACAGCACAGAGTTCAGGTATGCTTCTGATCTCGTTCAGTTTATCAGGAAAAATTATCCTCACTTTTGTCTGGGAGTTGCCGGCTATCCAGAAGGACATTCAGAGGCTGCGAGCATGGAAGAAGATTTAGGTTTCTTGAAGTTTAAACTGGATGCAGGCGGAGATTTTGTTATTACCCAGCTTTTTTTTGATAATAATTTGTATTTTGATTTTGTGGCAAGAGCCAGAAAATTGGGTATTGATAAACCCATTATTCCTGGTATTTTACCCATTATGAATCTGAAAGTAATCAAACGCATTGTTTCTTTATGTGGCGCAACCATTCCAGAAGAGTATTTGCAATCTTTAGAAGATGCACAAAAAAAACATGGTGATGAAGGGGTTAAATCTCTGGGTATTGAGTATGCGCGTGAGCAGGTTAAAGATTTATTGCGACGTGGTGCGCCAGGGATTCATTTATATACCCTGAATAAAGCAGATGCCTGCTTGAAAATTGTAAAGTCATTACATTAACCATTAATCACAACATGAAATTGGAGGATAAAAATGGCAAAAGAACCAGTAGTTGCTGTTGTGGGAGCAACAGGTGCAGTGGGTAGGGAAATGCTTAAAACATTGGAGCAAAGGGATTTTCCAGCCAGTGAAGTGCGGGCTTTTGCCTCGGCCAGATCAGCAGGTAAGAAGCTGCCTTTTAAGGGCGAAGAGCTTGTTGTTGAAGAGTTAAAAGAGGATTCTTTTAAGGGAATAGATCTGGCCCTTTTTTCAGCAGGAGGAGGAACATCAAAGAAGTTTGCTCCTCATGCAGTCAAGGCCGGTTGTGTTGTGGTGGACAACTCAAGTGCCTGGCGCATGGATGATGAAGTCCCTCTTGTAGTGCCAGAAGTTAATCCTGATGATTTAACCTGGCATAAAGGAATTATTGCCAATCCCAATTGTTCTACCATTCAAATGGTTGTGGTTTTAAAGCCACTTCATGATGTGGGCAAGATTAAAAGAGTTGTTGTGTCAACTTATCAGGCTGTTTCTGGCACTGGTCAAAAAGCCATAGAAGAACTGGAAAAGCAGGTACGCCAGATTTTTAACATGCAGGAAGTTGAGAAAAAAGTTTATCCTTATCAGATTGCTTTTAATTGTTTACCTCATATTGATGTATTTTTAGATAATGACTATACAAAAGAAGAGATGAAAATGGTCAATGAGACCCAGAAAATTATGGGTGATCCCAATATTAAAGTTACGGCTACTGCTGTGCGCGTCCCTGTCTTTTATGGACATAGTGAGTCAGTAAATATTGAAACAGAAAAAAAGATTACAGCCAAAGAGGCGCGGGCCATTTTAACTCAGGCTCCAGGAGTCAAGGTGCTGGATAACCCTGAAGAAAATATCTATCCGCTGGCAATTTTTGCTGCTGGCGAAGATGACACCTTTGTTGGCCGTATTCGTGAAGATGAGACCATTGAGTGTGGTTTGAATATGTGGATTGTAGCTGACAATATCCGCAAAGGTGCTGCTTTAAATGCAGTGCAGATAGCTGAGTATTTATTAATTAAGGATTTGTTAAAAATTCAGGGCTGATATGCGCCTGTCGCGGCTGGAAAAAACTACCATTATAGAGCTGGCTAAAAAGTATTTTGGTCAAAAGGCCAGGGTGTATCTTTTTGGCAGCAGGGTAAATGATGCTAAAAAAGGAGGTGATATTGACATTTATATAGAAACTAACGAACCTGCTGATTTACAGACAAAAATAAAGTTTCTGGTTGAGTTTGAAAAAAGAGCAGGAGAAAGGAAACTGGATTTAATAGTCAAAACTTCAGGTTCTGAAAATCAGCCTATTTTTGACACAGCCAGGAGAGAAGGAATATTGTTGTGTTAAAGGAAGCGTTGGAAGTTGTAGAGTTACATTTTAAACGTGCTAAGAGCAATGTTTGTGAAATACAAAAATGGCAGGATATTTCGTCTAATGACTTTGCCGATGACAATAAAGTGCGAGTTATTGATGCTTTTATATATCGTTTTATTAAACTTCAGGATTTAATGGGCAACAAGCTCTTTAAAAGATTATTGAATGAAATTGGAGAATATCAGGATAATATGTCCTTGCTGGATGTGCTGGATAAACTGGAAAAGTTAGAGCTTCTTGATAGTGCTGATAGATGGATGGAACATAGAAAGTTAAGAAATCTCTTGACCCATGAATATCCTGATAATCTTCAGGATATAATTAAGGGCATTAAATTGGCGTTATGTGCTTTTGAGGAAATGGAAATGATTTTTACAAAGATCAAACAATATGTACAAAAGTTGTCTTTGAGGCGGGGAAAAAATGATTAAGATTGTTGATGCCAGTGAATATGTTGAGAAATTATTAAGTTTACATCGGCCAGGGGAGGAAAATTATCTGGCTTTTTATGATCATAGATTAGGGGTAATTTGTAAAGAGCCAAGGTTGCTTTTAATACCTTTAGATGATCATCTGGTGCATAGAGGAGACGGTGTTTTTGAAACATTAAAATTTGTGAGCCGGAAAATTTATCTCTTAGATGAGCATCTGGAAAGAATGAGTAAGTCCTGTAAAGCAATAAAGCTGTATCCTCCATGTTCCTGGAAGAAAATCAAAGAATTGGTGATTGAAGTAGCAAGGGCAGCAGAAACAGATAACGGCATTATATCAATTTTTATTGGTCGTGGTCCAGGAGGCTTTACTACAGATTTTAGAGAGTGCCCTTATCCTGGTTTATATATTGTGGTGAGGAAACTACATGCAAAGCCACCGTATTTCTGGGAAAAAGGAGTTACTGCTTTTAAGGCAAAGACTCCGGCCAAACAGGGGTATATGGCCAGGATTAAAAGCGTTAATTATCTGCCCAATGTGCTCATGAAAATGGAAGCCATTGAAAAGGGGTATGATTTTCCTTTTTGTTTTGACGAGCATGGTTTTCTGGCGGAAGGCTCTACTGAAAACGTTGTTATTGTGGATCAAAATGGTACTCTTATTGTCCCTGAGATGAACAATGCCCTGTTGGGCACAACTTTGATGCGTGGTCTGGATTTGATTAAAAATGAAGTGGAGATTGTTTTTAGAGGTATTAAAGAGGATGAAATTTATCAGGCGCGGGAAGTGATTTTGCTGGGCACGACGATTGATGCTGTGAGCGTGGTCAGATATAATGATAAACCTATTCATGATGTGCGGCCAGGTCCAGTAAGTAAAAAATTAAAGGAGTTGTTGCAAAAGGATCAACTGGAAAATAGCAAAAGCGGAGTAGAATTTTAGGTGAATGTTTTGCACCTTGACCTGGGCCTTGAATTTCGTGGAGGACAGCGCCAGGTTCTATATCTGGCCTGTTTTCAAAAGGCCACCGAACAAATTTCTCCCTATCTGGCCTGTCCTTTAAACTCACCTTTGAGGCTCAAGGCACAGGAAAAGGGCATAGAAACTTTAACCCTTCCTTCAAGACAGGAGTTTGACCCGCGAAATTGGATTAACCTTCTGTCTTTTCTGAAGAAAAAACATATCCACATAATTCATACACATGATGCCAGATCAGCAGGACTTGGAGCATTTGTTTATCATTTTTTTGCTCCATTTGTGCAATTAATACATACCAGGCGGGTATCCTATCCTTTACGAAATTTCTGGAGTGTAAAAAAATATGAGTTGGCCGAAGTAATAGTTTGCGTAAGCAAAGAAATTGCTAACCTTATGGAAGGGTATGGCATTTCTCACGATAAACTGAAAGTAATTCACAGTGCTATTGATATCTCTTTGTATGCAGTCAAAAAAAAGAGGACAGGAGATAAAATTAATATTGGCCTTATTGGTGCTTTAACTGAGCAAAAGGGACATACAATATTTTTTGAGGCTTTAAAAATATTAGATGCTAAATTTAGCAATTTTACTGCCTTGATTGTTGGTGATGGTTATCTAAAAAGTAAGTTAGAGTGTATGGTAAAAGAGATTGGTTTAAGTGAGAAGGTAAAATTTTTGGGTTATAAAGATAGTAGAGAAATACTTCCTGATCTGGATATTGTTGTTGTCCCTTCTGTCTCAGGTGAAGGCAGTAGTGCTGTTATAAAAGAAGCCTGGGCCACTGCTGTGCCTGTAATAGTTTCAGGCCTTGCTTCCAATCTGGAGCTTGTTACAGATGGTATTAACGGGCTTGTTTTTCCAAAAAGTGATTCGCAAAGTCTTAGTCTGTGCATTGAAAAGCTGATTAATAATCAAGAACTGGTGGAAAAGATTACAAGAAACGGTTGTCAGGAAGTAAAAAAATATAGTGTTCAGGCTATGGGAGAATGTTATTTAAGAATATATGGGCGAAAGGCGAAAGGCTAAGGGGCAAAAGGCAAAATGTAAAGGGTTAAGGGCGGTATGATGCTAAACTTTTCTTTTATCCATGCTGCAGACCTGCATCTGGATGCGCCCTTTAAGGGCATATACGGCCAGGATGAGCTGGTGGCTCGCGAGCTTGTGCAGGCAACTTATAAATCCTTTGATGCTTTAGTTGAGTTATGTATTCAGGAAGAAGTAGATTTTTTGTTAATTGCTGGTGACGTGTATAATTCCCAGGTGCGTAGCCTGAAAGGGCAGTTGAAATTTCTGGAAGGATTAAAAAGGCTTGCCAGCCAGGATATACAGGTTTTTGTTGTTCATGGAAATCACGATCCGCTGGGGACAAAATCTCTGGCTATAACCTGGCCTGAAAATGTTTATTTTTTTCCTGCTGAAGATGTGGTATGGAAGGTGGTAAAAAATAGATATGGAAAAGATGTGGCTCTGGTGGGTGGGGTCAGTCATAGTTCAAGCAAGGAACAGCGCAACCTGGCCAGACAATTTGATCCTCCAGGGAGCGATCTTTTCAAAATTGGACTCTTACATGCCAATGTTGGCAATTTAGCCCCAAAAGCACCTTATGCCCCCTGTCAGTTAAGTGACCTTATTTCCAGAAATATTGATTATTGGGCCCTGGGCCATATTCACGAGCGCAGAGTTTTGCACAAAGACCCTTATGTGGTTTATGCAGGCAACATACAGGGGTTGCATATTAATGAATCCGGGGAGCGAGGTTGTTATCTGGTTCGGGTTTTTGCAACAGAAGAGGTTGATATTCAATTTAAACCTCTGGCCCGACTTATCTGGTGTACACTGGAAATTGATATTGGAAATTTTTCATCAATAAATCAGGTGCAGGACGCTATTATCAGCAAATGTTTGTCAGTCAAAACTAGCAATGTTAACGGTTTTGCTGCCGCTAATCCTGGCACTAATAGCGAAAGCGGCGAAAGCGGCGAAAGCGGCGAAAGAGGCGGAAGCGGCGGAAGCGCCAGGCCATTTATTTGCCGGATTAAATTAACTGGAAAATCCCCTTTAGGTAAAGAGTTGAATAGGGACGATGTTCTGGAAGAAATGTTAAGTCTTGCCAGGGATAATTTAAGCCTGGAAGAACCTTTTGTCTGGGTCAAGGATATTTTGATGGATGTAGAGACGCAAACTCTTGCGTCTTTGCAGGGAGATGGTTTGCTTGCGGAAATAATCAGGATCAGCAATGAGTTTGAACAGGAGCCAGAAAGGTTGGGGCCTGTTTTAAGTGATCTGTTATCTCATCACAAAATTAGAAAAATAGTGCCAGAGTTGTCTTTATCAGAAGCCCAGAACTTGATTCGTCAAGCCAGGCTTTTATGTTGGGATGGTCTTAAGTGATGATTGATTGGTTGAAAAACAGGTTTTTCCAGGTTGCTAACAATCATCCCGCTACTTGGCGGATGCACCCGGGACAGTCCCTGTTCAGCGGTTTTGATTATCACAAAGCTTCACGGATTCGGGTTTAATTAAAAACAAGGAGAATCTATGGAGTATCTTTACATACTTTTAGCCTTATTTGCCGGTATATTAATGCCTGTTCAACCAGGCATTAATGCTCAACTCAGCTCGCTGGTTAAAAATCCTCTTCTTGCTTCAGCCATTTCTTTTGCTTTTGGCACCATTGTTTTGCTTATTTATTGCCTTCTGGCACGCGTTCCCTGGCCATCATGGTCAACCATTGCTTCAGCTCCCTGGTGGATATGGATCGGTGGGGTGTTAGGAGCTTTTTTTGTCACCAGTACTATAATATTGGCTCCTAAAATTGGAGCAGTAACCATGCTGGCTTTGCTGGTTCTGGGTCAGATGGTTGCTTCCCTGGTTTTAGATCATTTTGGGTGGTTGGGCTACCCTTTGCATCCCATAAGTTTTTGGCGAATAGTAGGGGTTATTTTTCTCGTCATTGGGGTATTTCTCGTACAAAGATTTTAGAAGATCATCGTTTACTGTTATATGAGGAAATCAAAGTGACTACCAGTCAACGTAAAATGTACCTGTTTTTACTCGTACTCACGATTACTACTGCTGCTGGATTTCAGGGTTGGAGAACCCTGTTTAATAATTTCAGTGTGGAAATAGCAGGAATAAATGGTCAGCAAATGGGTATCTTACAAAGTGTCCGTGAAGTTCCGGGGTTTTTAGCTCTTTTAGTTATTTATTTGCTTTTTTTTATCAGCGAGCACAGGCTGGCTGCCCTTTCTGTTATTTTGTTGGGGTTGGGTGTTGGTTTGACCGGCCTTTTACCTTCTTTTGCAGGACTTATCTTTACCACTTTGCTCATGTCTTTCGGGTTTCATTATTATGAAACTTTGAACCAGTCTCTGACTTTGCAGTATTTTGAGCATTTTGAAGCTCCTATTGTTATGGCGAGATTGCGTGCGCTGGGTTCTGCAACCAATATTGCTGTTGGTGTAACTATTTTTTTCCTGGCAAAATTTTTAACTTACACACAGATGTTTATCTGTCTGGGAGGACTGGCAGTTCTGGGAGGACTCTGGGCTATTTTTCAGGACCCAAGCGATAAGGATTTGCCAGTACAACACAAAAAGATGATTTTAAAAGCCAGATACTGGCTTTTTTATGCCCTGACCTTTATGGCTGGCGCAAGGCGGCAGATTTTTGTTGCTTTTGCTGTTTTTTTGCTTGTTAAACGTTTTGAGTTTTCAGTGGCTGAAATTTCAGTCCTTTTTGTTATTAATAATCTGGTGAATTATTTTGTCAGTCCATTAATTGGCAGGGCAATCAACCGCTTTGGTGAACGAGCAGTTTTATCTGTGGAATATTTTAGCCTGATTTTTGTCTTTTTAACCTATGCTTACACGGATAGCAAATGGATAGCTGGTGTGATGTATGTTCTGGATTTTATCTTTTTTAATTTTGCCATTGCCATCAGGTCTTATTTTCAAAAAATAGCTGATCCCAAAGACATCGCCCCAAGCATGGCAGTAGGATTTACCATTAATCATATTGTTGCTGTTGTTGTGCCTGTTATAGGCGGGATCTTGTGGATGACTGATTATCGTATTCCTTTTCTTATGGGCGCGGGCATGAGTATAATTTCTTTAATTCTGGTTCAGATGATAAAAACGGTGTCTGATAAAAAAGGGGAAGGAGAAAATTAATGTCTAAAAATATTTTTGTTAAAGACAATACCAATGAAGTTAAAAAAATAATATATGCTGAAGGCGATACCGGGATTGAATCTGAAGAAATTACCAGTGATGAAGAGATTAAAGAGCCTTTTGATCCAACAAAAATTCGTGTTTCCCAACAATCATTTACTATAAGTTTGTTATGTGACCGTATGAGAGAGGGAGAACTGGATTTGCAGCCAGCCTTTCAACGTAAGGCCGGTATCTGGAAAAATATTGCACAAAGTCAATTAATTGAATCCTTGCTTATCCGTATTCCTTTGCCTGCTTTTTATTTTGATGCAACAGATGATGAAAATTGGCTTGTAGTTGATGGTTTACAGAGATTAACTACAATTAAACGTTTTGTTATTGATAAAGAGTTAGCCCTGGAAGGCATGGAATTTTTAGTTGAGTTAAATGGAAAAAAATTTGATGAATTGCCACGCGGTTTTCAGCGCAGGATTCTGGAAACGCAGGTAATTATTTATAAAATTGAAAAAGGGACTCCAGATAATGTAAAATTTAATATTTTTAAAAGGATCAATACAGGTGGGTTACCTTTATCACCTCAGGAAATTCGTCATGCACTAAATCAGGGAAGGGCAACAGAACTTTTAAATGAGCTAGCTGAATCTGAAGAGTTTAAATTAGCTACTGATAATGGAATCAGGGACGAAAGAATGGCGGATAGAGAGTGTGTTTTGCGTTTTTTGGCTTTTACTCTTGTACCTTATACGGAATACAAAAAACCAGATTTTGATGGTTTTTTAAATAAAATAATGTCCTATATAAATGATAAAAATAAGATATCTGACAAAGAAGTTGATGATTTAAGAAGCCAATTTTATCGCACCATGAAAGCAGCGCGGGAAATTTTTGGTCGTAATGCCTTTCGCAAATACTATGGCAAAAATTATCATCGTTATCCAATAAATAAAGCTCTGTTTGAAACATGGTCTGTTAATCTGAATAAATTAACAGATGAAGAATTGAAAAAGCTTATTGTCCGTAGTGAAAAATTAAAGGAAAAATTTGCAAAACTTATGTATCAAAGAGATTTTGAGCGCGCTGTTTCTCAGGGCACTGGCGATGTCAAAAAAGTCAGAATCAGGTTTTCAGAAATTGAACGTATTATTCGAGAGGTGTTACAATGTTAACCAGACTTCGATTAATCAATTTTAAATGTTTTGAAGATGAAGATATTAACCTTAAGCCTTTGACCTTGCTCTCTGGTTTAAATGGTATGGGTAAATCAACAGTTCTCCAGTCATTGCTTTTGCTTCGACAGTCATATTTGCAAGGTCTATTACAAAGAAAAATGATTGCCTTAAATGGCGAATTAGTGAGTCTTGGAACGGCAAAGGACATTTTATTTGAAGACGCAAAAGAAGATAGCCTTGGATTTGAAATTGTACTTGATAATGAACTTGAGGCAAAATGGAAGTTTAAATACGATAGGGAAGCTGATGTCTTAGAGCAATTATCTCCTGATGTAACAGAAACAATTTATCAGGCAAGTCTTTTCACTGATCAATTTCATTATCTCCAGGCAGAGAGAATTGGCCCACGTACCTTTTTTAAAATGTCTGACTATCTGGTGCGTCAACATAGTCAACTTGGAACAAAGGGAGAATATGCTGCCCACTTTTTACAGTTGTTTGGCTCACGTTCTGTTTTAAATAAGATGCAGCATCCTGAAGCAATATCTTCTGCTTTAAGAGATCAGGTAGAAGCCTGGTTGAGCGAAGTTAGCCCTGGTGTGCGTATTGACGTAACAACATATTCTGAAATGGACCTGGTGAATTTACAATATTCATTTAAAGCTGCTAAACAGATTAGCAATTCATATCGTTCCACTAATACAGGCTTTGGACTTACTTATGCCCTATCAGTGTTAGTTGCTATTCTAGCATCAAAAGAAGGTACATTAATATTATTGGAAAATCCAGAAGCGCATCTTCATCCTCGAGGACAGGTAAAAATTGGAAATCTTGTAGCTCGTGCAGCCAGTGCCGGGGTTCAAATTGTTGTGGAAACCCATAGCGATCATTTGCTTAATGGTATCCGTCTGGCTGTTCATGACGGTGAACTAACACCTGATGCTGTTTCTTTGAATTATTTTGAACGCCGGGACTATGGGGTAGTAGTTCGTTCTCTCGAGATAGATAAAAAAGGACGTATTGACTATTGGCCTGATGGTTTTTTTGATGAATGGGAAAAGACTCTGGATGCATTATTGCGTTAGAGAGGGATGCATTAATGGTGCTTGAAATGGTCTTAAATGAACTTTCCTATCAGGTTCCTGCAAACAATCGTGATAGTGCCAGAGAATGGATGAATATTTTACTAGAAACAATTCGGAGAGCAACAAGTACAGGCATTAAACATGTTTTACGAACAGGCCAGGAATTTTATACGATAGAATTGGCTAAAGACTATACTATTGCTAATTGGTTTAATGATATTGATAGTGATACACGTGTATATATCAAAACTATTACAACGAAATATCCATATCTGGAAGGTCTGGATCAATCATTATCACCTGTAGATGTTGATTTACTTGAATGTTGGTATAATGGTAGAAAGGCTGATGGAT
>OFDG01000104.1_pt1 | contig 11921 bp, 21 predicted proteins | sample 1520381 | NCBI WGS metagenome assembly OFDG01 (sample SAMEA3696446, study PRJEB22514) | metagenome | biome: water; feature: marine; material: hydrothermal vent | place: Pacific Ocean | collected 2014-08-12 | depth 1521 m | reverse complement strand
TAGGGTTAAACCCTGCTAAAAGAACCCCACGACTTCAGTCGTGGGAGTAGGTCAGCAAATATAATGTAAAAGATATGATGCCTATTCAGGAGCTCCATATATGGAGCTCCATCTAATCTAATTTAAATACATAACTAAACTAATCTTTTATATATTTAAAAATAAAAGTTTTTGAACGCACCATAATCGTAAATCGTGCAAATTTAAACAAAAATAATAGTAAAAATAGCGATAAATATCAACAACAAATGTTTTGATATATTTAAATACATTAAACTTAAAAATAACAATATCAAAATAAAAATATTTATCATCGTTAAAAATGATAAATAATAATAAAAAAATGGGAATTTTTTTAAATAAATTATAATTCAACAAATTCTCCACCAGCAGATTCTATTTTTTCTTTTGCACTTTCTGAGAATTCTACTGCTTTTATTATCATAGGACAGGTTATTTTACCTTTTCCTAAAACTTTTTCATATTCTAATGTTGTAATGTCAATTACAACTTTTCCATCCTCTACTTCAAAGGATTCTTTGTTTTTAGATACAATTTCATCTAACTGTCCCAAGTTAATTACTTTCAACTCTTTTATTAAACTGGAATGTCTTTTGAAACCATATTTACCTATGTGGTCTGGCATATATTTAACTGTGTGAATCCATCTATGTTTTGCAACACCAGCTAAACCTTTACCTCCCTTATGTCCTGCTCCTCTATGCTTTTTAGCAGCCCCATAACCACAGGTCCTACTTCCTCTTAATTTTGTTATTTTTTTACTTTTTCTTATCATAGTGTAATCACCTATGTATGAAATGGTTATTAACCATATCTTACGATACGGGATATAATGAAAAAAAATAAATATTAAATCATTTTTTTCAATAATTCACTTATTTTTTCTCCTCTGTATCCCAAAGCCCCACCTACTGTAAAGGACTTTTTAATTCCTGCTTTGTTGTGTCCTTTTCTTGGAGGGTGTAATCTGAATACTGGTTTTATGGGTGTATCTTTTAAAAGAATTTCTTCATTTACAATTTTTTCAGCCAATTCTTCAACAGACATATCCATTAATTCTTTAACTGTTTCTTGGTCGATTCTCCTGTTTCCAGATAATCTTCCTCTTTTTAATATCATTTTTATGAGGGTGTCTTTGTCGATTTCACCGTAGGTAATAAAATCTTTTACTTTATTTATCATACCATTGTATGTTTCGGTGTTTGGGATTATTACACAATGATTTACTTTGTGCAATCTTAACATTTTAAGAGTATCTGCAATACTCCCTCTGACACCTACGCTACCCCTGATTCTTATAACTGCGTAAGCCATAAATTAATCACCTTTATTATTAAAAGATAAAATATTATTTTATATATTCATTATCTATTACATATAAAATAATATATCCAATATATTTTTCACTATTGGCAAATCCAACATCAATTATTATTAATTAAAATAATATGTTATGAATTATAACCCATAGTTTAATTACAATATAGATTATAATAGATAAAGTCAATTGAAGGACTTTTTGCACTAATTCATTAATGTAAATAATGCAATTTTATTTATTTAGCAAATATCCCGATATATCCATAAATATTATGGGGACATTTAAGGAACAAACTTTTTTCAATTGACTATACTTTTCCTTCGTTAATTCCCAAAGTCTTTTTATGCTCTGGTAAATATCCAACAAAGTTAAGGTTATTGAGTGAATCAAATGTAGCAATAGCAAAGTTATATGTTGTTCTTGTGTCTCCAAATGTTTTAGTCCAAATGTCCTTTATACCTGCGAGACCCAATACTGCTTTCGCAACATCTCCTGCTACTAATCCAACTCCTCTTGGTGCAGGAAGTAATTCAACTTTTACACTACCACATGAACCTTTTGCTGCAAATGGAATTGAATGAGCTGTTCCACAACCACATTCCCATGAACCGCATCCTGTTCTTATTTTAATTAACGATAGTTTTGCATGAGCAATAGCTTTCCTGATAGCAGGACCCACTTCTTTCGATTTACCCATACCTACTCCAACAAATCCGTTTCTGTTTCCGACTACCGCAGTAGCCCTAAATCTTGCTCTTCTACCTGATTTATGCATTCTTTGAACAAGAGATACATCCAAAACTTGTTCTTCAAGGTCAGGTAAAAGGGCATCAACAATTTCAGGCTCTAACAAAGGAAGACCATTATCAATTATATAATCTATATCGGCAATGGTTCCTTCTTTCACCTTTTTTCCTACTTGGGTTTTAGGTTCCCAAGCATCTACATTAAATTTCTTTTTTTCAGCTGCCACTGTAATCACCATTATAAGCTGAGAATCTTCTCTTTTATTTCTTCAAAGTGTTCTGGCAAATCTTCTGGATTTAATCCGTTTTTCAAATACTTTGAAAACTGTTTATTATATTTTTCTTCGTCTTCTTCTTTAAGGAGCTCCGCGTATTCTTTCACATGGGAACCATTTAATCTATCTTCCTCTGGAAGTATTTCCTCACTGTGTGGTATATCCATACCCGCATCAATAGCTCCTTTTAAGATAGCAAGAACAGCCGCTCCTTTTGTAGCACTATTTAGTCCTAAATCAAGAATTGCTTCTTCAGTTCCTTCTTTAAGTGCTTTTTTACCTAATAATAACCCTGTTAAATATGCTGCTGGAATATTTCCGCAGTGTCCTTTATATCCCAATTTTACAATCTCTTTGGAATGTGCAGAAACAACAACTTTATCTCCAATTTCATCATATTCAACGATTTGAGCTACTATATTGTTTAATGATTTTCTCGCAACTAATCTTGGTGTTCTTGACAATAATAATTTTAATCTTAATCTGAAATTCGTTTTTCCTTCCCTTCTTCTTCTAAAAGGGACCCTATATTTAGCACTGTGTGCCATATTTGCACCTCAATTAATTTATTTAAGAAGGTCGTGGTCTTTCATATATAATCTCATGTGATTTTTACTTCTGAATGCCCCACCTTTTGCCATCCTATATAATTTTCTATAAGATGATACTTCAATTGACTCGTCTTCTCGGAGCTCCTTTAACATACTTCTTAATGGTCTTATTGTGTTTATCCATTTTCTCTTTTTAGGTGTTCTTGCACCTTTTGCCCCTTTTCTTGAACCTTGTCCTTTCCTTTTTCCTTTCCTTTTCTGTTCCATCAACTTTTTAGTTCTTCCTGAGCTAATCCCTTTTTTCTGTTTCTTAACAATAATACCGTCTTTTATTAATGCCCTGATGTCATCTTTGGTTATGGCAAATTTAACCTTGTCCAAATTCTCAGGGTCTATCCATACCCTATCAATACCGCAATCCAATACATCGGATGCAATTCTTCTTTGGGTTGATATATCCATTATACCACCTATAAGAATAATAATATCATATTATTAATTTTCTTCTGTTTCTTCTTTTTCTTCTGTTTCGGTTTCAGGTTTTTCTGCTACTTCCTCTGCTACTTCCCCTATCTTAGGATTCAATAATTCATCCTGTTTCTTTTTGGATATATTGAATATTTTGATTCCCAATTCTTCTGCTCTCTTTATTATCTCTATTCTCTTCCTTTTACCAACGGTTGAAGCTACTCTTGCCCCATGAATTTCGGGGTTTAATGCTTCTAATTCCTTCACATTGTGTATAATTATATCTTCCAAACCTGATGGATGCAATCCTCTAACTTCAACGGGACTTCTGTATCCAACTTTAACAATGGCAGATCTATGGGTCAATTGTTTTCTCATACTACTGTGAAGTCCTTTTGTTCGTCTCCAACTTGTGCCGATTCTTTTACATTTGAACCATTCCTGTCTCTTGAAATCAGGTTTTTTCTGTTTCATTTTGAGTTTTAATCTCATTAATCTCTTTTTACTCATGAGACCACCGTTTTTTCGATACTCGGTAAATCAAAGATTTATTGATATTTGCTATTCTATTTATCTTTAATCTACCTATATTATTTATCTTACAATACTTTACCTGCTTTTTCCACTATGTATATACCATCTTGGAATACTCTGGTATCTCTTCCTCTAATTCTTGTTGCTTGTTCAATGTTTGCAGCGGTCTGTCCTGTTTTTTCCTTATCTATTCCACTAACAATCACATCTTCCCCGCTAACTTTAACTTTAACTCCTTCCATAATTGTCGCTTTTCTTGGGTGTTTTTCTCCCAAGAAGTTATCGATAATTACTTCATTACCTTTAACACTGATTTTCATAGGGAAGTGGGCATATCTTATTTTCATCTTATATTCAAATCCTTCGCTTACTCCTGTAATCATATTTTTTATATGAGATGCGAAAGTTCCAATAATTGCAGCTTGTTTCTTCCTTGGATAAAGACTTTCAACAACTACTTTACTGTCTTCTTTTTTTATAACTACATTGGGATAAGATAGTGTCCTTTTAAGTTCTTTTCCACCAGCTTTAACAACTACTTCTTCGTTATTAATTACTTCGATGGTTATACTTTCAGGAATCTCTATTTCTTCCCTTATAATAGCGGCTACTGGCATATTAACCATACCTCCTTAGTATTATAACTTTAATTTTAATATATATAGGATATTAATCTTCCACCCAATCCATTACTTTTTGCTTCATCATGGGTCATTAATCCTTTTGGCGTACTTACAATCAATAAACCAAATCCTTTTGCAGGCAAATATCTTTTTTCGAATTTTTCAAATTCGGTTTTTTTAACAGCATATCTTGGTCTAACTGCTCCACATTTATTAATGTGTCCTGTTAATTCTACCTTGTAGATTCCTGCTTTACCATCTTCAATATACTCAAAGTTTCCCATATATCCTTTATCCTGCATAACTTTAAATACTCTACCTATGAGCTTTGATGCTGGCTGAACATATGCCACATCCTTTCCTACTCTTTCACAGTTGGATAGGTGGTTCAATGCATTCGCAAGTGGGTCCATTAGACTCATATTGATACCTCCTTAATTTATTTAATCATACTTTTTAAATCCTAATTCTGATGCTAACTGCCTAAAGCACTGTCTGCACATATTTATTCCATATTTACTTATAATTCCTGGTCCATTTTTACCGCATCTTTTGCAAATTTTTGAACCATATCCGTATTTCTTTTTGAATGGTGTTTTTGCCATTTTTTCACCAACTTTTTATTTACGCCCCAAAGGAGCTCCTTTTTATTATCTGAGATTAACTCAAAGCAATATTTTTTACAATATTGTTTAATTATTCCTGCTCTACCTTTAAACCAAATGTAGTTTCTATACATTCAATAGCTTCTTCTTTGCTTACAAGGTGTTTTGCTGGAATATTTGCTCTTTTAGCCTTTCTTCTTTTAACGCTGTATCCTGGTTTTTCAAAGGTTACACATACATCCATACCATAGATTCCAACTGATGGGTCGTATTTTTGACCGGGGAAGTCGATATGTTCTGGAATACCAAATGAGAAATTTCCTCTTTTGTCAAATGAATATGTGAATAGTTGTTTTCCTGATGCCGTAAATGCCGTAAAAGCATCTTTTAAAAACTCCTCTGCTTTTTTACCTCTCAATGTGATTTTTAAACCAATTGGAAGTTTTTTTCTAATGTTGAATGCAGGGTTTGTCTGTTTTGCCAATGTTCTTACTGGTCTTTGACCGGTAATTTCACCAACAACTTTTTCAGCAGTGAGTAATTTATCCCCACTCTCACCTACTCCCATATTCACAGTAACCTTCTCTATTCTAGGCTTACTCATAGGCTGTTTTTCCCATGCTTCTTGGAAGTTCATGTTTCCACCGTATATTTATTGTATATATTTATATTTACTTCATTATTGCATTGAAATAACAGGTTTATCATCACCAACTACGAAAACATAGTCCCTAATGGTTTTAAACTGTTCTCCGTTTTCTGTTTCAAGTGTAATTATATCAGGATATAATTGTTTTTTCTCTATGTCTATTATTTTTGCAAAATCACCTACGTGTTTTCCGCCTGTGATATATGCTAATTTTCCTTCACCAAACTGAACATGTCCTACTATGCCCTGTTCTGGAATAGAGATAATAATACAGTCTCCTGTTTTGTAAATATCTTCCTCAGCTTTTGTAGCGTCGGCAAGTTTTACTATTTGATTTCTACCGTCGTGAAGGTTTAACTGAATGTGTCCGCCTTTTATAACAGTTTTATTTTCAATTTTGCATAATTTTGTAGTGTTGTCTTCTATTTTATTTAATTTAACTCTACCTTTTTCATCCAATACTACCAAAAAGCTTTCATTTGCATCAGGCAATGATATTACATCCATTAAACCTGTTGGGTATCTGTGGTCTTTTCTTTTTACTCCATCAACTAACACTTTACCCATTTTAATAACTTTTTTTGCCTCTCTTGCATTATCGGCATAACCTAATAAATCTCTAAGAACCAATAATAACGGCAAGGAGCTCCCTATTGAGTGAGGTCCTGCGGATGGTCTTGTAGTATATTTATTGGTTTTTCTTGAAATTTGCCAGTTTTTTGGAGCGGGTAGTCTTTTCAAATGCTTCCTTGGTCCTTTATTTGCCATATTCGCACCTTCATATTATTCTTCAATTCGTCAATTATTTATTTGAAAATTTAAATCTCCTATCGTCAGAATCATCCATCTTAACAATCATAACATTTGATGGGTGTATCGGATAGAGGGATTCATTTCCATCTTGTTTTCTATTTACTGCTCCTTCAACATATACTTTATAGGATTTGTAATCTACTTTTGATATTTCCCCTTCTATTCCTTTGAAGGTTCCTCTGAGTATTTTTACAATATCTCCTGTTTTTACTGGAAGTGCATTTTTATTATATTTTTCTTTCAAATCTTTTGAGAGCATAGCACTCATTAATTTGTTTCTTGCATGGAGTGGAGCATTATATAATGCTTTTCTCTGTTTTCTTGGCTGTTTTGAATTTGTCAAAACCATGATATTCACCACATGTCGTTTTAATGTATTATTTTAGCCAATCTTGAAACTCCTGCCCATCTTTCCGCAGCTTCTTTTGCTACTGGTCCTTTAATTTCTGAACCTTTTGGACTTCCTTCTGGAGTTACGATTACAGCGGCATTGTCTTCAAATTTAACTCTTGAACCGTCTGGTCTTTTGTATTCTTTTTTCTGTCTAATGATAATAGCAGGTAAAACCTGTTTTCTCATTTCAGGGGTTCCTTTTTTAACAGAAACAAATACTAAACTTCCAACACCACCAGCAGGTAATCTTCTTGCAACACCCTTATAACCTTTAACAGCTATTATTTCAAGCTCTTTTGCTCCGGTGTTGTCAGCACATGTTAGTCTTGCTCCATTAGGTAATGACCTTATGACTTTTGAACCAAATCCCTTCATCTAATCACCTTATTCTGAAAGCTCTGTTTTTTCAATAACTACGAACGATTTAGTTTTACTTATTGGTCTGCACTCAGCAATTTTTACCTTATCGCCAATCTTTGCATCAATACATGATGGGCAATGAGCAACCATTGTGGTGGTTCTTTTTTCGTATCTTTCGTATTTTGGGATATATCTTACAACATCCCTTTTAATTACAATTGCGTTATGTCCTTTATCACTGACTACAATTCCTTCAAATATCTGTCCTCTTACAGGCAAATTGCCGTGGAATGGACAGTCATTGTCGTTGCACTCATTTTCAGGAGATTTTACATCAATTCCTATGTTTCTCATAATATTTCCTCCTAAAATAATAAAATAAAAATATATAACATATATTTATGTATCTAATCTAATAAATAATATAGTGCTTATATCATTACAATAACAAATAGCATAATCATGCATTTGTATAGTAAATGTTCATTTCGAAAGCACTATTATGAATTTGAATTATCTTTGGGACTTTAAAATAGGATTAATATGGATATATGTTTTTAATTTTTCTCTTCAACCTATCCTCTGGTCGCCCTATTAGTAATTCACCAATAACTTCAATATATTCATCGTTTAATTTAAACTTGAATACAGCGATATTTTTTGGTATCATTACTTCTTTGAAATTGCCAAATCTCTCAATAGTAATAGTATTTCGAGTTTCATACACAATTTTTCCTTTTAGTCCAACCAGCGAATCATTAGTTGATTGAGTAATTTCTACATCTAATCCGATTAATTCATGCCGTAATATATTATATGGTGTAATCATTGGGTGTCCCTCTACCCAGCCTAAACCTTAGGGTGTGCCTAAGCATCCTTAGGTCATATATAATCAAGTAATCAAATAGTATAAGACCTACATATATGTTGGTTATATATAAACTTTATGATAGATTACACCTGTTAATTATAGTTATCTTACTTCAATAGTATTCTTTGAGAATCCCATTTTTATAAGAGCCTGTTCAACTTTTCTTCTGTGGTCTCCTTGCAATTCAATAGAATCTTTCTTTACGGTCCCACCACAGGCACAAATATCTTTTAATTTTTTAGCAAGTTCTTTTAAGTCAATAACGCTTGTATCAAAACCTTCAATTATAGTCATCAATTTACCAAATCTTCTTTTTGTAACGTATATCTTTATTTTTTGTTCTTCTTTAGCAATTTCTTCACAAACACATAACTCCTTTGGTAATCCACATCTTGGACAAATTTCTGGCATCACTGCACCTCTGTATTTTATATTCATCTATTCCACTATTAGGTATAAGATAATAATATAGGATGGGTATTTAAATTTTTTGTCTATGGTTTTTATAGTTTTGCAAAACATTTTGGCATTTTATTGTTGTGATGCCATCTTCTTCTTTTCATTCATTGTTGTCAATATTCTTGCAATTGTTCTCTTTATCTCTTTGATTCTACCTGGATTTGATGGAGAGCCCCCTGTGGCTTTGTTTGCATTTTCTTTCATGAGTTCTTTTTTTAATTCAGCTAATTTCTCATTCATTTCAGAAATAGTCATTTCTCTTATCTCGCTAGCTTTTAATATAGCCATTTTTATCACCCTTCACTGGATCAATAATTTTTTCATTTATTAAAGGTGATAAAAAGAGTTTATCACCTTACATTCTAGATTTGTAAATCTAATCACGTTTATTCTTCTGACACTTCACTTACTTCTTTAACTTCCCCAGCACTTTCCCTTATAACAATTTCATCTGGCAATACAATTTCTGGTGGCATGATTTTTACAGTAACTCCGATTATTCCAAGTTTTAATTTTGCAAGTTTGTGTGCCTTTTTAACAAGAACTTCTGATGGTTCTCCACAGTGTTTCATATATCCGTCCATGAATTTTTCTGTTCTTGACCTTTCCCCTGTTAATTTTCCTGAGATAATTACAACAACACCTTTTGCACCAGCTCCCATAACTCTTCTAACTGCTGAGTGAGCAACTCTTCTGAAATGCATTCCTCTTTCAAGGGATGATGCTATCTTCTGAGCTACAACTTCTGGGTCTAAATCAGGGTTTTCAATTTGTTTAACTTCAATTTGTGGATTTTCTACACCATATTCTTTTGCAATGGTTTCGGTTAATTCTTTTACCATTCTACCTTTTCTTCCAATCACAAACCCTGGTTTTTCAGCGAATATGGTTATTCTTGTTCCTACTGGTGTCTTTTTTATATCCATGTGGCTGTATCCTGCTCTTGGCAACTTGCTTTTAAGATATTCATCAACTAATGTTTCTACAACATTTTCTTTTACAAATGCTCTTTCAATCATTATTTTCACCTAATATACTTTTTTATTTTTTATTTTTTAATGGAACTCTTCCAATATTACCTGAATATGAACTGTTTCTTGGAACTTAGGTGATGCCCTACCAAATGCCCTTGGCATGTATCTCTTTATTGTAAATCCTTTGTTTGAAGAGATGTGTTTTATTCTCAATTTTTCTGTGTTTAATCCTTTGTATTCTGCATTTTTCTTTGCATTGTCGAGAACTTTTAATATTTCTTTTGATGCTTTTTGTGGGAATCTTCCTGCTGTCCAGCCGTATTTTCCCTTTTTGTGCGGAACATCTTTCCCATGTCTTTTGAACGGAACTACCTGTTTTAACTCAATTACTCTATTCAAGTATGCAATAGCATCATCAAGCTTCATACCATTTATTTCTCTGCAAATTTCAATTGCATGCTTTCTTGAAATTCTTAAAGCCCTTCCCATAGCTCTTGCGGTCTTGCTTGGGTCTGCTTCTACCTTATAACCTAATTTGCTCATCCTTTATTCACCTTTTTTCTTTTTCTTTGGTTTGATAAAATTCTAACGAGTTATAAACCGAAGCTTTGCTTCGATTTTTAAAACATTTATAATTACGACCTCAACAACTCAATACCTAATTTTGCTATTAATTTGGTGGTGTTTATATAATGAATTTTCACATCACCGACTGTGTTTTTTACCATATAATTGGATTTTTTAGTCCCGACTTCCAAAATAGGTTTATCTTTATGATGAATATAAATAGAGTATCCACTATCTTCAATACATTTGACAACTTCTTTCATTTGCTTAAACTTGTTTATATAGTTTATCATGCTATCATAATGTATATTATGGATATACCATCTAATCATCATAAAATAATTAATAAAAGAATAAAAATTAGCTAAATTAAACTAGTGAAACCTCTACGGCATCTACGCTTTCTACCTCTTCCAATTCAGCCAGTGCGTTTTCAACAGGCTCTGTTCCACCTTCCCTTTCCTCCATCTCTACAAGAACATATATTGCATACAAACCAAATGCTAATGGTTCATCGGATACATTTCTACATATTGTATCCATTTTTTCAACGGTTTCTTTTACTTTTTGCTTTAAACTTTCTTTATCTACTTCTGGACTTACAGGCATTACCTTTAATTTTGCTATAACTGTTGCCATATATCACACCTTTCATTTCTTTTAATAATATCAATAATAAATAAAATAATGAATAAAATTATGGTCCCTCATATCCACAAACTGGACATTTGTAAGGGTTACTCAATTTTCTGCATTTTTCACATCTTACTATCTCTGCATCTCCGCAGTTTGGACATAAGAATTTTGTAGCGTGCTCTCTTGGAGCTATCTCTGCATTACATGATGTGCATTTGTATTTCATATTATCACCATTGTTTTTATAGGTTATTGTTCCGATTATTTTTTATCAATTGTAATTTTGGTATATATATCATTATTGTTTTTTAAAATATTTATTATTCTACCTGGATGTTTTCCATTGACCACGAAACATTCGATATTGTGTTTTAATAATAATTTTGGTAAATAACTATCAACCGATGTGAAACCTTTAATGGATTTTGCATTTATAGTATTTAATAGTTTTCCTTCTGGATAGTTATCATATATACCATCTACATCAGTAGCTATTATAATGTTATTTAAATTCAAAAGTCTAGCAATATAAGCCGCTATTGAATCTGATGTAATGTCCCACGAATGTGGGAGCTCATCAGTTGATAATACAATTTTTGAAGGAAGTAATATAACAATATTTTCTTCTTCCAATAGTTTTTTTGCATTATATAGATTATCTGCTGTTTTTATACCTGAAATTTCGGAGAAATAAATACCTGTCAAGTCCATGGACATGGTGGCAAGTTTATGGGAGCTCCTGTTGTTTAAACCACCTTTTTCATTTAAATCCCTAACAACATTGGCAAATGCTCCACCGCCAGGAACTACAATTATTTTATTTTCTCCACCATTGTCGCTACCATCACTACAAAAAATTTTTAATTCACTTAAAAGGTGTCTTGCAAAATATGTTAAACTTCCACCTACTTTTATCAGATGCATGATATCAATTCCGAAAAGTATATATATCACTTTCTAATTTGTATATTTATCGTATTAATATAATCATATTTATATTTTGGGGATATGGTGTAGTCTGGCCTATCATCGGGGACTCCAAGTGCCTATATGGA
>OFDG01000101.1_pt1 | contig 12439 bp, 13 predicted proteins | sample 1520381 | NCBI WGS metagenome assembly OFDG01 (sample SAMEA3696446, study PRJEB22514) | metagenome | biome: water; feature: marine; material: hydrothermal vent | place: Pacific Ocean | collected 2014-08-12 | depth 1521 m | reverse complement strand
TAAATTGAATTCCAAAATCAAACTTTACCTGCCCATTTTAGCAGTTCGCTTGACAATATTTAATGGAAGCTATAAAACTACATCTTGTTGATTATATTACCAAACCTTTGGATATTAAAAAACTCACTTTAGCTTTAAAAGAAGCTGCAAAACTTATAGTTGAAAATGGGGAATATGTTATTAAGTTTATTAGTGGTTCATTTTATAATCCAAATACACAATCTATTCAATACCAAAATAACTCATACAATTTAACTACTAAAGAGAATAGTTTTTTAAAAGTATTATTAAGAAATAGGCACAGAACAGTAGAGATTGATGAACTTCTCAATGAAGTATGGGATTATGATGAAGGTAGTGAAAGTGCTATTAAAAGTTTGGTAAATAAACTTAGAAAAAAAATAGGCAAAGAGTCTATTATCAATATATCTGGTGTAGGATATAGAGTTATTTTAGACTAAAATTTTCAATAACCTTAAACCCAACCATAGCATTCATAATAGCTATTTTTTTTGCACTTTTAAGATCATCAATCGTTAAATCATTGGCAATTATCAATTTTTCATCCAATAATCTATCTTTGGTGGTGCCATGAAGTAGTGGTTGTTTTGGTGTTTGCCAAATATTATCTTTCAAAATAGCAATATTTGCTATTGATGTATCTGTAATCAAACCATTTTGGACTATAATAATCTCACTAGAACCATCTTTTTGTTTGTATAAGTTATCTATCATTTTACGATTGGTTGATTTGTATTTATAAGTGATATTATTATCCTCAATTATCCTAAAACTATCTATATGCTTTGGTATATATTTGCTATAGTGAATATCTATAATTCCCTCGTGATTATATAAAACTTTACACTTTAAAAGATCATAATTTATAGCATAAACAAACTCAGATAGATTGATATTTAATCCAACTGTTCTTGCTATTCGTTTTTGATGATATGATAGATTATAAATATTGCCATCATCACATTTTATAGTTTCAAAATATATCTCATCTATCATGGTATATATACCTTATCACACATCTCTTGATACTCTTGTGTAGCGATACTATCAGATGTAATGCCACCTCCACTTTTATATATTAGATTGCCATTTTGATTCTCTATAAATCTAATCAAAACACCACTATCTAAATTCTTACCATCAAATACTCCAAAAACTCCTGTAAAATATCCTCTTTGATAGTTTTCTATTTCATCTAATATTTTAATTGTATTGATCTTTGGAGTTCCTGTAATACTTCCTGCTGGTAAAAGTTCGACTATAATATCTCCAATTTGTTTATGCCAATTAGTTGGCAAATTTCCAGATATTTTGGAACTAACTTGATATAGTTGTTTATCTCCTGCTTCTATCTTTTGTATATATCTAAAATCTTCAACTCTAACATTTTTAGATACCATAGATAGATCATTTCTTAGAAGATCAACCACCATAGTATGTTCTGCTAACTCTTTTTTATTATTTAATATTTTCTTTTTAGCATCTTTTATACTTGCATCAATTGTGCCTTTCATAGGATAAGTGTAGATTTTATTATTTTTGCACTCTATAAATCTTTCAGGCGAAAAAGATACAAATTGATCTTTAAAATATAGTTTGAATTTGGCATTTGCACTATTGTAAATCTCTTTTAATGAACTAGTCGTTTTGATTTTAGTTGTAGATGTTAGATTTGCTAGATATGTATTTCCATCTTTTATATTAGTTTGTAGATGATTGAATTTGTTTAAATATTTATCAAAAGATATATGCTCTTTGGTGATATCTATTTTTTTTGATTGCGTTGTTTTTTTATCTATTTGATAATATATATCTTTATCTAAATCTTTTAATGTTTGTATATGATACTGCGTCATATCATAATTTATCACAAAAAAAAATGGCTCTTTTAAAGAGCCATAATTATTAAGCTGACTAATAAAATCTGATAACTTCATATAAATAAATTAATCTATACCATACCTTGCTCAAATTGAGCTCTTAATCTATCTTTTTCTTGTTTTCTTTTTAATTTTTCAGACTCAATTTTTCTATAGTTTGATATAGAAAATTTTAGTTGAACTAAAAATGAAGCAGCTATAAATATAGAAGAATATGTCCCTACTACAACACCAACTAGAAGTGTAAAACTAAATCCATTGATAATCTCTCCACCAAATAGATATAAAGTTAAAACAACAAAAAATGTAGTCAATGAAGTAAGTGTAGTTCTACTTAATGTTTTAGATACAGATTCATTTACTAAAGCATTTATTTCACTCTCTTTTGATGTAGTTATCCCTTCTCTAATCCTATCAAATACAATAATAGTATCGTTTAAAGAGTATCCAAGTATTGTCAAAATCGCAGCTAAAATATCCAGATTTACATCAACTGAAAATAAACTAATAGCTCCCATAGCAATACTTATATCATGAACCAATGCTAAAATAGAAGCAACAGCAAATCTCCACTCAAATCTAAACGATACATATATTAAAATCACTAAAAAAGTCAAACTAAGTGCCATCACACCTTTTTCTTGTAACTCATTACCAACTTTTGGACCAACCATATCTACTCGTCTAACTTTATAATCACCTGTGCCTTTTAATGCAACTCTAACTTCATCACCTATATCATTTGATATAGATGTGGTGCTTGTAGGTATCTTAATAATAATCTCTTCTTTTGTCCCAAAATTCGTAATAGTTGCTTTTGAAAAAGCTTGATTTTTAGCTAAAGCTTCTCTTATATCTGTTAATGGTGCAGTTTTTGTATATTTTACTTGAACTATTGTCCCACCTGTAAAATCGATACCAAAATTTAACCCTTTAGTAAAAAGTAAAACGAATGATCCTACTACTAAAAATGCAGATATAGATAAAAATAGCAATCTTTTACCCATAAAATTATAAATTTTATCTGATTTAAAAAATTCCATTATTTTTTACCTCCATCTATACCAAACCATTTTTTAGTATTTTTATCTTTCATCATTTTTGGCATAAGAGCTTCATAAATACCATGTGTTCCTAAAATAGCAGTTAACATAGATGCTAAAATACCAATACTCATAGTAATAGCAAACCCTTTAATAGGTCCTGTTCCATAAGCATATAAAATTACAGCTGCTAAGATTGTAGTGATATTTGCATCAATAATAGCACTCATAGCATTTTTATATCCATCCTCTACAGATTTTGCTATACTTCTACCTTCTCTTAAAAGTTCTCTTATTCTTTCATTGATAATTACATTTGAATCAACTGCCATACCAATCGTAAGGACAATCCCCGCCATACCAGGAAGAGTTAAAGTTGCTCCAAACATAGCCATTACTGCTACAATAATAAATATATTAGTAATAAGTGCAATATTTGCTACAACTCCAGCTAATCTATAATAAACAAGCATAAAAACAACTACTAAAACAAATCCGCTAATAAGTGCAAACATACTAGCTTTGATACTATCAGCTCCCAAACTTGGCCCTACACTTCTTTTTTCGAGCATCACAACAGGCGCTGGTAAAGCTCCACTTCTTAGAGCAATAGCTACATTTCCAGCTTCAGAAACTGTAAAATTTCCACTAATTTGTCCGCTTCCACCACCTATTCTCTCCCTAATTACAGGATCAGAAAAAACTTTACCATCTAAAACAACAGCAAGTCTTTTACCTACATTTTTAGCAGTAAAGTCACCAAAAACTTTTGCTCCAAAACTACTTAGTGTAAAATTAATATTTGGTTTATTGGTTTGTCTATCAAATGCTACTCTGGCATCAACTAGTTCGCTACCTGTTAAAATAGGTATCTGCTTAACCAAATATTTTTTATTTGGATCATTTGAATCTGGCAAAATAAGATCTCCATAAGTTTGTGCTTTATCTTTTGATAGTGTATAAACTTGATCTGCTCTTATCTCATCTACTGCCATTAGCTCAAGATTGGCAGGTTTTGCTATTAGTTCCCTTGCTGCTTGTTCATCTTTTTGAGATTTGATACCTGGTAACTCTACAACAATATCAGTTTTACCTTGTCTAGCAACTGATGGTTCCGCTAATCCAAATTGATCAAGTCTATTTCTTATAGTCTCAACAGCTTGAGACACTGCTAACTCTTTTGTTCGCTTTGCCTCTTGAGGTAAAAGTTTAATAGTATATACCAGATTATCACTATCTGTAATATTCAGACCCTTAATATCAGCTAACATCTTATCTAATTTTGGTTTTTCATCACCATCTAAAAGAACAAAACTTAGTTGAGTTTCTTCAATAGTTAGATCTTCTATAAGTATCTGCTCATTATCAGTAAAATATTTAACTGTAGAAGCGATGGTTTTGATTTTGTTACTTACTGCTTTATCAACCTCTACACCTAAAAGCATATGTAACCCACCTTGCAAATCCAATCCTAAAGATATCTTTTTACCACTATCACTTTGGGTAAATGATGGTATAGAAAAAATAATACCAAATAGTGTTGCAAGTATAAATATAACTAATCTATAATTTAACATCTATTTTTTAATCTTCCCATTTGCTATTGATAAATGATTTAGAAACTCGCATAGTTGTTCCATCTATGTTTTTAACTGTAAAAAATGTTTCCTCAACTTTTGTAATCTCTACGATTATACCACCATTTGTAACTACTTTGTCACCCTTTGTTAGGTTTTCTAACATTGTTTTATGTTCCTCTTGTTGTTTTTGTTGTGGTCTTATTATCAAAAAATAAAAGATCGCAAATAAAACGACTAACGGTAACAATGACCCCATTATATTTCCAGCATCTGCTCCCATAATATCCATCCTTATTTTAAATTACTATTTTTTATATTATTTCTTAGTGAAGTAATAATATTCTAATTCGGCATTATATCTAAAAAACTCTTAAATTTAATAAATCAATTTAAGATACTTTATACTATAATAAAAAGATCAGTTTTATACAAAGGCAAAATATGAAAGTAGCACAAAATTTAGCAAATTTAGTAGGTAAAACTCCTATTATTAAACTAAACAATATAGATAAAAATCTACCTGGTAATATATATGCAAAATGTGAATTTATGAACCCTGTAAGTAGTATAAAAGATAGAGTTGGATTAAATATGATCAATCAAGCAATAAAAAACAATCTTATAGATAAAAATTCACATATTATTGAACCCACAAGTGGAAATACGGGAATAGCTTTAGCCTCATATTGTGCCTCTTTGGGTATAAAACTAACTATTGTGATGCCTGAATCTATGTCAATAGAGAGACAAAAACTTATGAAAATATTTGGAGCAAATCTAGTTTTAACTCCAACTTCAAAAGGGATGCAAGGCTCTATTGATGAAGCTTATAAATTACAAAAACAAGATAAAAATAGTATCGTTTTACAACAATTTGAAAATATAAATAATCCACTTGCCCATACAACTACTACAGCTATAGAGATACTAGATGATATGGACAAAAAGATTGATATTTTTATCTCATCTGTTGGAACAGGTGGCACAATAAGTGGCATAGGAAAAGTATTAAAACAATCTATACCCAATATACAAATAGTAGCAGTAGAACCAAAAAATAGTGCAGTTTTAAGTGGTAAAAAAGCTGGGATACACAATATTCAAGGTATAGGTGCTGGATTTATTCCAAAAATATTAGATACAAATATTTATAATCAAATCATTACAGTATCAGATCAACAAGCTATACAAACAGCTCAAGATATAGCTAAAAAAGAGGGATTATTAGTAGGTATATCATCTGGAGCAAATATATATTCTGCTATACAATTAGCAAGTTTAGAACAAAATAGAGATAAAAATATTATCACTATTTTATGTGATACAGGTGAGAGATATTTAAGCACAGAGCTTTTTTAATATATGACTCTCCCAATTATCTTCATCATCTGTAAAATATTTTAATCTTACTTTTTTAAACTCTCTTGATGAATATAGTGGCATTTTTGATTTATATTCTATCTCTTGTGCGATATCTTCTATGACATTGTTGGTATCTTCTGTCGTTTTTCCATGAATCATAGTAAAAAGATTATAAGGCCAATTTGGATATTTTGGTCGTAAATAACAATGACTTACAGCACTAAAAGCCGCTGCTATTTTACCTATATCTTCCCCTTTTTGTTCATCTACATCCCATACAACCATAGCATTTGCATTAAATCCTGCTTTTCTGTGATTTAAAATAGAAGCAAATCTTCTCATAATACCACTATCACTTAGTTGTTGAACAATATCAAAAAATAGCTCATAATCTATATCTAAAGTATCTATAATATTTTGAAATGGTTTAGATACAATTTCAATATCGTTTTGAAGTAACTTAATCACATCATAATGTAAAGATGTAAGTGTAATCTCTTTTTTTCTTTTATGTTTAACTTTCTCTTTTTTATCCTCTTTACCTGTTGTATCCAATTTTACAGATATTTTAAATAGCTTTAAAGTTGGCAACATAATAAAATCATTTGCTTTAGTAAGATTAGCTAAAATTTCGATGGTTTTTTCTAATCCAAGTTTACTATTTGGAGATACTGCACAAGTAAACCATATATTAAATTTATGATTTCTTTCATAATTGTGTGATACTCCTGGATGTGAATTTATTATCTTAATTGCTTCATCAATTTTATCCTCATCTATCTCAAATGCTACAAGAGATGATTTATATCCCAAACTTTTTGTATCAAATATTGCAGATGTCTGCCTGATAATTTTATTGTCTTTTTCCTCTTGAACGATTTTTATAACCTCATCTTCAGTTATATTTAACTCTTTTGCTATAGCTTCAAATGGCTTTTTTACCAATGGAAAATTCTTTTGTATCCTTAATAATATATCTTGTTTCATATTCCTACTTTTTATTTTATTATAACTTTTTATGAATTGTATCTAATAAATTTAAAATCAATATTAAATTTATTACGATAAAATACAAAATATAGTATCTAAATCAAAACACAAGAAGAAAAAAAATGGATCAACCAATATTTTAATTTAGATCATCATATCAAAGTGCAATAAAATTACAAATATACTTTTTTGATATTTTGAAGTTTTGAACTCATATTTAGAAGTAACATATCTGCTAAAATAAGAGCTAATTGTGATTCACAAACTACACTTCCTCTTATTGCTACACAAGGATCGTGTCTTCCTTTAAGGTTATAAGTTTGGTTTTGGTTGTTTGTATCAACTGTTTGTTGCTCTTTGAAAATAGATGGAGTTGGTTTAAAATGAACTTTTACAACTATATCATCTCCATTGCTAATACCACCTAATATTCCGCCACTATGATTTGAACTAAATCCATCTGAAGTGATTTGGTCATTGTTTAAACTTCCTAGATTTTTAGCAACTTCTATCCCATCACCAATCTCAACCGCTTTTACAGCATTTAATCCCATCATAAGTTCACCAATTTTTGCATCAAGTTTATGATACATAGGCTCACCCAATCCTGCTGGAACATTTGAGGCTTTGACTAATACAACTCCACCTATGCTATCGTGCTGAGCTTTTACCTCTTTTAATCTATCTAGTTGAGCTTGATATTGGTTTTTATCAAGTGAACAAAGTATATTTTGTTTTGCAAAATCAAAATCTATCTCTTGTGATTTGATCCCGCCAATCTCTAACAATCCACTTTGCACATCTATATTTAACTCTTTTAAAAGCAACTTTGCAATTGCTCCAGCGGCTACTCTAGCACTTGTTTCTCTAGCACTACTTCTTCCACCACCTCTATAATCTCTTATTCCGTATTTATGAAAATATGTCCAATCAGCATGACCTGGACGAAAAATATCTTTTACATTATCATAATCACGACTTTTTTGATTTTCATTATAAAGAACCATTGCCAAACTTGTCCCTGTTGTGTAACCTTCAAACACACCACTTAAAATCTGTATAGTATCACTCTCTTTTCTTTGTGTTTCAGCTTCACTTTTACCTGGTTTTCTTCTATCCATCTCACTTTGGATAAATTTTTCATCTATTTTAATTCCAGCAGGAACTCCATCTACTACAACCCCAAGTGCAACTCCGTGAGATTCACCAAAAGTTGTCCATCTAAATCTTTGACCAAAACTATTCATAGTTAAATCTTTCTAAGAAGTTGGAGAGTTTTTTTAGCCGCTTCTTGTTGTGCTAATTTTTTACTTTTACCTGAAGCAGTCGCATATTTTTTATCATTGATCCACAAAGATAACTCAAATATCTTCTCATGATCTGGTCCTGTTGCATTATCTAACTTATAAATAGGTATAGAGCCAAACTGTGCTTGAGTTACCTCTTGTAAAGCAGTTTTATAATCACTAAACAGTTCATCAAGATTTATTTTATCGTAATTTTCTTCTAATAATTTTAGTATAATTGGTTTAAGCACTTCCAAACCAGCTTCTAAATATATAGCACCCATAATAGCTTCAAAAGCATCACTTAATATTGAAGCTTTTTGCCTACCTTTATTTCTATCTTCAGAATCTGATAAAAATATATAATCCCCAAGATGTATAGCTTTTGCTAGTTTTGTAAAACCTTGTTCATTTACCAATGATGCTCTTATTTTTGATAGATCTCCTTCATGAGAGTTTGGAAATTTTTTATATAAAAATTCACCAACTATTAGATTTAATACAGCATCTCCTAGAAACTCTAATCTTTCATTATTGTAAGATTTTTTATAACTTTTATGTGTAAGAGCCTCGATTATCAGATTTTGATTTTTAAACTGATAATCCAAACACTGTTCTAATTCTTTATAATCCTTATGCATATTTACCTCTTATTTAAATTTATTAGCTTGAGCTTTTGCTAGTTGATCACACATTTCATTTTGTGTATGACCAGCATGACCTTTAACCCAATGTGCCACTATTTTATGTGGTTTGGATATTATATCATATTCTTCCCAAAGTTCTCTATTTTTGACATCTTTTTTATTTGCAGTTTTCCAATTATTCTTTTTCCAATTCTCAAGCCATTGTTGTATCGCTTGAACTACATATTTACTATCACTATAAAGATGCACTTCACAAGGCTCTTTTAGAAGTTTAAGACCCTCTATTACCCCTTGAAGTTCCATACGGTTATTGGTAGTTAATTTTTCTCCACCACTTATTTGTTTGATATTATCTTTATATTGTAAGATTGTTCCCCAACCACCTGGTCCTGGATTGCCTAAACTACTTCCATCACTATATATCTCTACTTTTTTCATAGAAAACTCGATATATTTAAAGTTTGTTTTGCTAGTTTTGGATTTACTTTCAAAGTTAAAATACTATGACAATGTGGACATCTTGTCTCAAAAATAGGATGTGTTTTTTTACATTTTGAACAGATAAATTCAAAATTAAGATCAGCATCTACTTCGTAAGTAGAGTGTTTTGTAGATATTAAAACCATCAATTCAAAAATATCACTTTTAATATCCTCTTTTATATAACCTTTAGCACAATATATTTGCACCAACAGATCATATTTCATCACCACATCAAAATCTATATCATTAAAATCAAGATACCAAAATAGATCTAAATTATTTGCAATATCCAATTTATTTATATTTTGCCATAAGATAGGTTTATTGTATTTTATCAAAAATTGTGCTACTAATCTTTGGATAAAACGATTTTCATCTAATAACTTTAGCAATAAATCAGATTTTTTCTCAAAAGAGACAATAGGGTCTTCCAATAAAATCAATGTTTGTATATAAACTTTATCTTGTTTTATATCAACATCTAACTCATCCAATACCTCAATAATATCCATAGCATTATCATACTCTTTTAGTTTTTCATATATCAAAAGTAGATAATTTAGTGCATTTTTATTTCTTGGTGAAAATTTTAGTATTTTAAGATATATATCTTTGGATCTTTGTAAAAATCCACCTTTAAAATATGAAGTTCCCAAAAGTTCTAAAAGCTCCTCTTTTTTGACATTATCTTTTACAACTTCCAATAAAGTCAGATAAACAGATATAGCTTTTGTATAGTTACCTTTATGCAAAAATGATGATGCAAGTAATAAAATAGAATCAAAAGGAAGATTGTAAGTTGTATAAAGATGGACAAAATCATCATCTTTTAACTTCCCTATCTCAAACCGTTTGAGTAGTTTTCTATACTCTTTTCTAGTTTTTTTCTCTCTATACAATCCAAATGTATATGTAAGAAACGATATAGCAAAAATAGATATAGCAATAATAATGATACCAAAAAGTGGATCTCTAAAATTTGGAAACAATTCGTTCAAGTTTTAACCTTTATTTGTTATAATAACAGTATGATAACAAAAGACTCCATAGAAAACCTTAAAAATCACATTGAAATTGTAGATGTTATATCACAATTTTTAGAATTAAAAAAAAGTGGTGCCAATTTTAAAGCTTGTTGCCCCTTTCACGGAGAGGATACTCCATCATTTGTAGTAAGCCCTTCTAAACAGATTTTTCACTGTTTTGGTTGTGGAGTTGGTGGCGATAGTATCAAGTTTATTATGGATTATGAGAAATTATCATATCCTGAAGCTATAGAAAAATTAGCTTCTATGTATAATGTTGCTTTAAATTATGATAATAACTACAAACAACAAGATACATCTATTATGGATAAAGTAAATGATTATTATCAAAAACTTCTCACTACCAATGATACAGCAAAAGAGTATCTACAATCTCGTGGTATTAGTGCAAACTCTATTGAAAAATTTGAGATAGGTTATGCTCCAACATCAAATGAAACTATCAATTTTCTTAAACAAAACTTACTAAACTTAGCAGATGCAAAAGATTTTGGTATCATAGACAATGGACAAAATGGCTTATATGCTAGATTTATACAAAGGATAACTTTCCCTATAAGAGCTTTAAATGATAAGATTGTAGGTTTTGGTGGAAGAACTATTACAGGACACAATGCCAAATATATCAACTCTCCTCAAACAAAGATTTTTAATAAAAGTAGATTACTTTATGGTTATAGTTTAGCAAAAGATAATATCTACAAAAAAAATCAAATCATAGTAACAGAGGGGTATTTAGATGTTGTGATGCTTCATCAAGCTGGATTTAATAATGCAGTAGCAACACTAGGAACAGCACTTACACAAGAACATCTTCCTATTTTAAAAAGGGGTAATCCAAAAATAATAGTTGCTTATGATGGAGACAAAGCTGGACTAAATGCTGCTTTTAAAGCTAGTAAACTTTTAAGTCATAGTGATTTTGAAGGTGGGGTTATTATTTTTCCTCAAGGTGTAGATCCTGCTGATATGGTGCAATATAAACAAATCGAAGAGTTAAACAATATATTTTCAAACCCTATTGATTTTGTAGCATTTGCATTGGATTTTATCATATCTCAATATGATCTTAATACTCCACTTCAAAAACAAAAAGCTTGGGGTGAAGCAAATGAATATCTACAAGCATTGTCACCAATTATTAGATCTGAATATACTCAATATATAGCTTCAAAATTGAATATCAATCAAAATATTATAAATATCTCTTCTCAACCACAAAGAAGAAAAACAGTCCAACTAGCTTCTGTTGATATATCGGAATTAGAGATCATCAAAACACTACTAGAAAATGACAAATTAATAGATATTGTTTTAAATACGATTGATCCTGATATGTTTGTAACTCATAAAGCTGAATTTGAGATGCTGATCAATGAACCTGACAATCCACAACTAAGAGGTTTGCTTATTCGTGAAGATATAAAAACTTATGATGAGGATAGTTTAAAACAAAGATTAAATATGATGCTTATCAACTACTATACAAATCAACTTACACAGGTAAAATATAGTGATATTCCAAATAAAGCGAAACAATTAAGAAAACTACAAGAGAAGATTTTTAGACTAAAACAAGGCAAAGATTCTATTTATTAATCAACCATTAACTTTTGAAGTTTATACTTTCATAAAAATATATAAAAGGTATAGATTTATGAGATTTTTAATAACAATATTTTCTTTAGTCATTATTTTAAATGCTTCAATTTTAGATTTTACATATCTAAATAAAGCAAAAGAGGCATACAATAAAAAAGATTATAAAACTGCTAGTAAATATTATTCAAAAGTATCAAATGATGAAGCGAAATTTGATCAAGCCAATAGCTTGTATAAAGCCAAAGATTATAAAAATGCTATAAAACTATATGATCAAATCCAAGATAAAAATCTTCAATTTAAAAAATTACATAACTTAGGTAATAGTTATGCACATATTGGCAAAATAGATCAAGCTATCCAATCTTATAAAAGTGCTTTAAAAATAAAAGAAGATAAAGATACTAAATACAATCTAAAACTATTAGAACAACAAAAAAAGAAAAATCAAAAAAATAATAAGAATAAAAAGAATAAACAAAATCAGAAAAACAAGAAA
>OFDG01000098.1_pt1 | contig 12680 bp, 18 predicted proteins | sample 1520381 | NCBI WGS metagenome assembly OFDG01 (sample SAMEA3696446, study PRJEB22514) | metagenome | biome: water; feature: marine; material: hydrothermal vent | place: Pacific Ocean | collected 2014-08-12 | depth 1521 m | reverse complement strand
GTATTGTAATGTGTCCTGTGTTCCCAATCGGTTTGATAGTTTTGATGAATTTCATAGTTCCACCTATAATAATAGTTCCATTTTTGGTTATATATCCTTGTGGATAACCGAATATATAAAGGTTTCTATTTTGGATATATGACCAAAAAGTAATCTGTTATTTAATATAGTAATTTAACCATAACATTAAAAAAAAGTGGTTTAACTATGAGTGAAATCAGGGAGGATTTGTTGTATGTTATTTCAAAACCAAGAAATAGGTTGATTATAATTACAATATATAAACATAAAGAAATACATTTTAGTGCATTGTTAAATTATACAAAAATACCAAAAGTATCATTAGTTAGAGCATTGGACGAATTAATGAAGTATGAGATAGTTAAGAAGAAGATTGAAAAGCCTGAAAAAAGAATATCCAAAGTAAATTATTCCCTAACAGATTTCGGTAAAAAAGCAGTTAAACTATATGGCTATGCGGAACAGTTGGAAAAGGAACTGGAAGAAAAAACATATTCGACAACTATCAACAATGTTGGAGATAATAACATCATAATTGGTAATTCAAACAATGTGCATATAAAAAAATAAATATTTTTGTGGTATATTATGGAACCGAGGGAAATAGGCAGAATGATATTTAGGATTGTTAATTATGAACGAAAAAAACGGAGATTAAGACCTTTGAATCCAGAACAATCTTTAATAATCTCTGCCATGTCCAACGCACAAAATCGTAAATACTGCACTGTTCATCATGCGATGAGAAAAGAAAAACACTGGGACATTGCAAGGAAAATAGTTAATAGCTGGATGAGAAACTCTAATCATAAGAAACATATTTTTAATAAATCTTATACTCACATGGGAATAGGCGTATATGTAGTATGGGATGTAAATCATAAAGAATATGAGATATATATTTCCAAACGATTTAAGAATACTCATCGCAATACTGGCACTACTAAACAAAAACAATCTTATGATTTAAAAAAATTTTTCAGAAAATATAAAAGAATGCTAAATGATAAAAAAGTTAATAAGTTCCTTGAATCCGTTTTTATTATTATCGCACTGTATATTGTGTTGTATCATATTTTTTAATCGTCCAAACTTCATATAGTAATTTCTTAAAAGAAATTAAAAATAAAGTTTATTTTAATTAACCTTTATCAATCTATGCGAACAGGCGAACAGTTGTTCGCATAATTGAAGCACAAATAATAATTTATATGTTTTAAAAAGTTCGCAAAATGCCCATTCGCATATTCGCATTATTTTTAAAATTATGATTTTTTGACTCAAACCTTTGAAAAATTTTTGAAGTTTTGACCTAAATTTTTCCATTTCTAAATTTTATGCGAATATGCGAATGGGAATATTCCGCAGAGATAACATATAAAATAATGGTGGAAATATCTTTTTTTATGCGAACAACTGTTCGCCTGTTCGCATATAAATTTATTAAATTAGATTTATAAAATAAGGAAAACTTTAAAAATAAAAGAATAATTTTTTTCATTACTATTGTTGGGGATATATATGATAATTGACAATAATTTATTATATGATTTTCTAAAAATATTTTTGGGAATGATTATTGGAGTTGGAATAACAATTGTGAAATACAAATATATAACGGCTCATGAAAATCAGAAATCCATTGCTGAAATGAAGGGAAAATTTAATGAACGATACAACAATTGTGATAAAAACTTTAATGAATTAACTAAAAGGATTGAACGATTGGAAAGTAAGTATGAACATATTGATAAGGATTTTGGAAAATTGGAAGTATCAATAAAATATTTTGAAGAATTTATTAAAAAAATCGAAAAATAGCCTTGGTGGTTATATGTCAATAACTTTATCAGATTATGAAATTCAAAGGAGAAGGGAACTTACACAAAAACTTTATGATAATACCATAACACCTAATGAAGCTCAGGAACTTACTAATATACTTGAAAAGGAAAAGAAAATAGCAGAAGAAAGAAATGAATTTTTAGCATTAGTTGGTATAGTTTTACTGTTGGGTATGGCGGCTTATTTTTTGTCTCAAAAATAATTATTTTCCTATAAGAAAACATAACTAAAATTTATTTTAATTGGCATTCACGGATATTATGCAAACATGCAAACAACCGTTTGCATAATTCACACGATTTTAAAAGAGTATAGAAAAAAATATGTTTTATATATCCCCGTTTGCACGTTTGCATAAAAAAATTTTTGTGCTAAATTTACACCTTCAAACATCAAAAATTGCACTTTCAACATTGAAAATTACTACATTTAAAAAAGTATGCAAACATGCAAACCGACACATACCAAAGAGTATAAAACATATAAAGCCATAAAACCGTTTGCATTTTGCAAACACTGTTTGCACGTTTGCATCATTAAACTATTTTCTAATAAGGAAAACTTTAAAAAATATGCCCCGACAAAATAATTTATAAAAATTACAATAAATGCACATAATCGATAGGGTATTGATGCAATTTTTATAATCTTTGCACTTTGATTATCGGAGCTCCGATAGGTTCTTATCAATATTAGGAAACAAATATAAAATATAAAAAACAATATAATATTAAAAATAAAAAGGTGAAATTATGGCATCAATAATGGAAGAAGGCAATGTAATTGTTATAAAAGATAAAAAAGTAGCAGATAAATTTTTAAAGGATTTGATAGAAACGCCCACAGGAGAGATACCCGAATATAGAATTAAAAGAATACATAAGAAGATTGAAGAGGGTAAAAAATGGGCAGAACAATTAAAGTTATAGTTCCTTTGAAGCATTTATTGAAGGTGCAGGATGAGAATAAAATAAAAGAATTATTAAATTCATTTTCCTGCACCAAAAATAAACAAGTTGAAAAGTTTTTAAAAAATTCCTCTATCTTGTTTGAGAAGAAAAATAAAAGCCGAACATATTTAATTTTTGAGAAGAACTCCAATCATCTTTTGGCATACTATACATTAACAATATCTACTGTTAAAATCAAACAAGCATCAAAAAAATTACTTCAAAAACTGGATGGTATTTCCAGGGAAAATAAGGAAGTGTATCCAGTATATTTAATAGGACAACTTGGAAAGAATGATACATACAGGTATCGAATTAGTGGGGATAAAATATTAAATCATGCCATTGACATGATATATGACGCAAGTTCAATTGCTGGTGGGAGAATAATATTAATTGAAACTCAAAATAATGAAAATTTAAAAAAATTTTACGAAAAAAATAAATTTAAAGTGCTTCAAAGCAGGGCAGATGATAAAGATAATGACTATTTACAAATGTATAGGTTGATTTAAGATTTTATGAATTTCCAAACACTTCTACAATCACCTTAACCAATACTATAACAAAACTTGGAAGTCCTAAACTTATCAACCCCTTAATAATAAAGTGCATCATTGCTTCTTTTCCTACTGTTTTCAGTATCTTCACTGCCAACTCTTTTTTCTTCATGTCCTTTGTGGTCATCTTTATCCAGAACCATTTCATCAGGAACATTAGTTCCTTTGTTGCCCTTATCCATATTAACACTATTGCAAGAACGCCTTTTGCCAATAGTGATAACCCTTTTACCAAACACCTTTGCATCATCGACGACAAGAAAAAATTTATCTGGATACACCACAAAATATGCCACAACCAATGCAAATACAAAATAAACTAAATAAATAAAACTCTGACTAATCAAAGCATAAAATACATTCATAGAAAATAAAACAAAAAAGGAAAGATGTATTTTTTTATCTTTTTCATCCATAGTATCCCTCATACATTCTTTTCAAGTATTTTTCCTGTTGGGGTGTGTATCTTAACATAAGGATATTCCTTTTTAGAGTTCTCCAACAATCTCAAAACTTCACCGCTTATCTTCCTATACCTGTCCTTATCCGTATCATCCCCTACTCTAAATAATATATCAATTTGGCATTGGCTTCTTATTTCAGTAGAGAAATATGCCACTCTCTGCGTAGCCAAAATAACTTTGATGTTCCTTTTTCTCCCTCTTTTCAATAGTGCTACAAGTGGCATGCTAATATTTTTAGCATGAGCTCCGCATTCATGAGCCTCATCAATTAGTAAAACCATACCTTTTGCCTTGCAGTATGGATAGATTTTTTTATAATTTTTCAATATGAACATATACAACTCATCGAGTTTCTCAAATTTTTCTTTTAACTCATCTTTTGTCAGTGGGTCGGGTATTACTATCCTAACACTTCTTTTTTCCTTTAACTTCCCAACCATTTCATTAAAATTTAGTCTTTTCAAATTGAATGAGGGAAGTTTAAGATAATCATAGTCTTCGTCTGGGTCTATGATGATTTTTAGCACATTTTTATTTTTCAAATATTTAGGCAGGATTTTAGTTTTTATATAATGGGATTTTCCTGAACCACTTGCCCCCAATACACATTCATGCTTGATTGTAGGTTGCTTCGGTGGTGTTGGTATCTCCATGTTTTCCCTCTATAATTGGCTTTATTTCTTTTTCCCAAATTGCCCTTTTAGTCTGGAATGTGCAAACTCCTTTTGCTCCATGTTCCAGCATCAACTGTGCCACTGGTAGAATTAATAAATCATCCTCTCCAATGTCTTCTCCCCCAAGTCCAATCATTGGCAATATCGCAGGAAGAGCACCACTGATACCAGATGCAAAACTTGATGCCTTTTTTAGTCCTTCTGATGAGAATTCTTTTTTATATAAAATCTCTTTATTTTCATCTACAATTTTTAATAAAATCATTTTTTCACCTTCTTAATATGGACTTAATATTTGTTGGGTATTGGGCATTACCTCAACCTTTTGAATAGGTGGGGTTATTGGGTCCTGGGTTTTCTGATTTTCTTGTGAAATGTGTTTTGCATCATTCTCCCCATGACTCTTTGACTTTTTGTATTCCATAGCAAGCGTATGGAAGTTATAATGCAGTGATACCGCAATTAGTAATGTTCCAATGATTTCCGAATTTTCAACAATTTTTTTATATGTATTTGGTGCAATTTGAACGGCAGTTTTTTCTAATCTTAATATCAACAAATCAATCTGTTTTTTTGATTTCTCCATGAATTTTTCCACAAACTCGGGCTTTTCATCAAGTTTGTAGATATATGCCAATCCAAGGAAATAAAAATAAAATGCATATCTTAGAACAAATTCAATTTTACAATCTTTTAGAGATGAAGGGGGCTTTATATTTACTTTCTTTGGAACAACTTCAAAATTTGGAATATTTTTATCATCATAGGAAATAGATATTTCCCTAAACTCATCATCATCTTCTGGATAGTCCTCCTCATCATCATCTTCAAAGGGTTCTTCTTTATCACTACTGGGAGGTTTATCAACTTCTTCAATATTATCCAACTCATCAAGTGCCATGTCTTCGAGCTCTGATAAGTCATCATCATCATATCTTAAATTCTCGACATCTTCAATCATCTGATTTTCATTAGTTTTATTTTCAAACTCTTCTTCATTTTCAATGTCTCCATTCTCTTTGTCCTGCTCCTCTTGGAAATCTTCTTCGCTTTGTTCGAAGGGTTCATTTTCTTGACATTCCCCTTTTTCTTCGAACTCTTCGACTTTGTATAGTCCGTTATCTTCTTGTTGTTCTTTGGTGCTTTTTTCCTCATCCTCTTCACCTTCAATATCTCCAAACATAATGCTTGCTTTCATTTTATCAACCAGAATTTGCCTTTTACAATGGTTATTTTGTTTATGTTATTATATTACAATTTTGATTTCTAAACGCCTATATGCCCATATATCGCTATATCTCGACATCTATACATCATTAATTAAATATATCGCCATATATTGAAAAAATAAGCATTATATATTCTTTTTACAAAAAATAACATTTGTATATCTAATATCAACCAACAAAAAGAGGTGTATAATATGCTTGAAAATATGTCTGCTTTCGACTTGGGTTTCATCATGGTTGCAGGAGCAACCTTTGGGGCTGTGGTTTCAATAGCTGGAATGAAAATGAAAAATACAGCAGAATCAGTCTATCACGAAAGACATCAGGACAATAAAATAAAAGAACATGACATTAAACTTTCCCATATAGAAGCTAAAAATCAATAATTTAGAAAAAGACAGACAGCAACTGAGGGAAAGGATAGCGTATTTAGAAGGAGTCATTGAAATGCTAAAAAAATAATTTTTTTTATAATTTTTTGGAGGGAAATTATGCTCACAAAGAACAGTTATGCTAACACATTATCATTGAATAATCCTATTCTCGAACTTTCAACAAAAAACACAACTGAAATATATACAAGGTTGCTTGTGGAAGTGGAAAACGGCGGGGATAAAGATTCAAATGTTCCAGTTGAAAACATTCTAAACAAAATCAAATTGAATTTAAGAAAAAACAATAAGACGGCACTTGTTGAAGTGGATGCATTCAAACTATGCGTATTAAATCAGTTTTCAGGTTCATATTTCAATGCAGATGGAACTGTCAATGTCCCAAAAAATGGTATAGCATCAATTGAAGTTCCATTGTGTATTGAGGGTCCATTTTCTGCAAGCCAGTATGATGATTTTGATATTTCACTCACGGTAAATCAGTCAGTTGGAACTAACATATCAATAAAATCTGTTGATGGGATTATTACGACTGTAAATACTGACATGGACTTTTCAAATAAAATCATTGAGAGAACCGTAAATGTGTTTAAAAAATCATTTGATACTATTAGTTATCAGGAAGTTTTGAGGATGCACTCCACAAATGCTATGCAGGAGGCAATAGTTATCATCAGAGGTAAAAATGGAAAAAGAACAGACGATATTATTAAAAATATAGGTCTCAGAGGCATAGGAAACACCAAAATAGATTTGTATATGGTGGATTATCTCTCTGCAAAGATGATTAACAAAATGAATTGTAATAATAAGTTCCAGCCAAAAGGGGCTTTATATATTAACTTCTGCGATGAGATTACACATGACACGTTAGGGATAAAAGGATGGAGATTGTTAAATGAAAAATTATATTTTGCTCTTGAAAGTTTGAGTGAAGGGAGTATTGAGGTATTATCTAAGGAGCTCGTAGTGGATTCAGAGTTGATAAATAATGCCGAGTTCGAAAGTTTAGAATAAAGAGTGGTAAAATGGCATATAGTCAGCAAGCACTAATAGATGAATGTGCAAATCGGGTTTTGAAATTTTTTAATTCAAATCCTAATGGGCAATTTTATAAAAACGCAAGAATTCATAAGGAATCTGATGGTTCATTCCAAATCACGCTTGATGTAACTTCAAGATTTAAGGATGCCCGTAAAGAAGATTCATCAATACCCGATGTAGATTCAGCATACTTAACACTAATTTTTAAAAAGAAAATGTACTTAATGAATCGTCGAAAAGTGTCAATGTATGACATTGGATATTCAATGAGGGATTACCCATTTAGTTCAAGCAGTTCAAAAAAAATTGTACGGGGATGGATGAAAAAATGCGTTTTGAGTGATGGAAATGGAAACACTCTCATATATGAGGGAACTGAATATGAACGAATAGGTAAATACGATGGTTTGTATGTTAGGGTGAAAATACCTTGCAAATTGGAAATAGTTAAACATTATAATACTCCATTAGATGATGATAATAATAATTCATCAAATAATAATAATTCATCAAACCAACAAAATGCAAATTCTAAATACTTAATAGCGGGAGTTAGTATTTTAGCACTGGTATTAATTGCAATATATTTAAAAAGGCGATAGCATGGGGCTAATTGATGCAGTAAGAACAGAAGCCACGAATTATACGCACTGGCGAGATGAGAAAATAGAGAAGGGACTTAAAGATGGGGATGCATTAAGTTTTATCGAAGGTTTGGGGGCAAGTATTCTTCCCATGGACATTGTCAAAGTGGCATCTGGCGGTGCTGAAAAACCATCAGACTATTTATGGGCTGGCGTGGATTTAATTACATTGCCAGTGCGTCCTCTTGGTGTTGCAGGGAAATCCCTAAAAGTCCTGAAACTTGGAAAGTATTTTGGAGGGGCAACATTGGGGTTGGCGTCTGTTCTTGCACATAATGGAGATGATAATTTGATTACATATTCATCAAATCCATCAATGATAAAGCAGGCACAGGATGATTTTATAAAGTGGTATAAAGTGCCTGTCAAAACATTGGATGTTCTTGAAAGAGTAAAAAAAGTATATCCCAACGCAACAAAGGCGATTCTTACAATAGATGCATCGAATTTAGAAAACATTAAAATAGTTCAGGTTAGCAATGAACCGCTACCTCCTCGAAGTGATGAAGATATAGTTCATGGATGGGAATCAGGTTATGAATTGCAAAGGCATAAAATTGACGGAAAATACTGTTATGTGGCATTTCCATGTCGGTTGGATATAGAAGGGGCAAATAATGATAATGAAAATATTTGGATAATATTGGGTTTATTGCTAATACTTGGTATAGTTGGATACTTGATTTACAGGAGTGGTAAATAATGAAGTATGGCATGGTTGTATATTTATTCCCTTTGAAGATGCCCAGAGAATTAAAGAGGTTGATAAAATGAGTGTTTTTGAAGCAATTGGAAAAGTATTATCAAAACCTGCGGCAAAAGTTGGTATTGCGGCGGCGGGAGCAGGTGCAGCGGCAGGTTCAGTTCTTGGAGCAAGTGCGGCAAGTCCTACCATAAACAATAAATCAGATTCAACAACTGTTGGAAATGGAAATGAAGCAATTATTGGATTTGCAGTAATTTTAGTGGTAATTATTGCACTTATTGGATATGCATTATATTCTAAAAATAATGCAAATCAAAAAGAGGAATAATGAAGGGATAATATGACGAATGAAATATTTTTCGATGATTTTGGCAACCTCAATAACTGGATAAATTTTGGGAGTCCTCGCCCATATACAAAAAATAGCAAGTATTATGTAAATGGGGATGGAAGTTATGCAAGTGGTTCGTATTCAAAACAAAGATTCAAAATAAAAAATGGCATGTGTCTCGAATTCAGAGCCCTTCAAGCCCCTGGGAATATATGGGACATGTTTTACCATATTGGTTTTGGAAAAAACTATAATTACTCTGATAGGCATATTCCATACTCAATAACAATTGGTATATATGGATATAATCCAGATAAAAATATGAGAGCTAATAATGCAATAATTTGTCGTGCGGGCAATAATCAAAAATCACTTCCTGGTGCAAATGATGGAGCTCCCCATACATATAAAATAGAATTTGAAGATAATAATATCTTATTTTATAGGGACGATAACCTCCTTTATCGATGCCCTAATCCATACATTGGGCAGGAATTACCATTGCTAATTGCTGGGAGGTCTGTCCATAGGTCAAATTGGATAGAGTATATAAAAATATATGAAAAAAATTCAAAATCTGCATCTGCAAATACAAATACAGTGAAAATAACCTCAGGTGATTCAGACGGTTCAACTTCAATATTACTGGGGATAATTATAATATTGTCCCTCGTGGCTATTGGGTATTATGCATATAAAAAAGGATATTTTGGAAAAATTTTAGGGAATCAGACTAATCCTCAAACTTCACAGTAACCTTATTTAAATTATGATTTTTTATATACTCTTTTATAATTGCTTCTGCAAACTGCTCTTTTGTTTTATATCCCATCCGTCTCCCATGGGTGGTGTATAATATATCAAATGTATCTTTTATCTCTTCTCTGACAGTGATTGCAGAGTATCCTTTTGCCATATTATCCCTCCTTGTGAATCCAATATGTAGCAAATCAGCAATATAATCCAATATTAACATAACAAGAAATATAGAACCCAGAATGCAGAACAGCACCCCATCAGTAATATCATTGTTAGTCATTAAAGCAACCCCTATGGCAAGAGGGATTGCTGTAAATATACAATACAATAATTTTATCACTATCCCACCTACAAGTATCGATATATTCCCTCTTTTGGTTCGTATATTTCCCCATCCTCTTTTAATTCGTCCAATATATCTACTAAAAAAATATCTTCAACTTTGAATTTTTCTTTTAGTTCTCCAAGAGATACATCTTCTGTTTTATGATTATTAAAATAATCCCATACTTTATCATACAGTTCCTCCCTGTCTTCAAGTTCTATTCTTAAATATGCCTTTTCACCATCATGTTTTGTTATTACCATTGCTATTTTTTTATCGTCTGTTTCTTCCAATAATGCCAATACCCAGCTCATGCCTTTTCTTATCATGTTTGATAGTATTTGTTCGTTTAATTCCATGTTTTCACCTCTTCCAGAGATTTATGTAAATCCTGCCTCCGCTGTTCCTCCTGTTTCTGTATGTTTTGCTTATGGAACAGCTCCATCTTTTCAACTTTTTGAACTCTTTTGTTATCTTTTCAACTGTGTATTTTGCATCCTGTTCTTCTTCCTCTGTATTCCACATTATCCTAATGCTTACCATTTTTTACCACCCCCTCAAGTAATCCGCCAATACCCAAACCTTGGGCTGTAAATCTCACCTCGAATAGATAATACTTCTAAAATACGCTCTACCTCTTCAACAGGTATTTTATATTCTTCTGCTCTTTCAAAAATTACTTCTTCACTAACTAAGTCTTTATGTTTGGATTCATCTTCGATAATTTTTAAAATCTGTTCTGATTTTTCCCTTTTAGATTGTGGAATGCCATACATTTTGTCAATGTCTATTTTTCCAGATTCTGGGTCATAAGATATTTGTTCTAAACAGAACTGCATAAGTTCTATTGCTTCCCTTGCATCATCTGCCTCAACTTCATCCTTTAATTTTGCCTTTGCCACTGCTTCGGCTATTCTGATAAGTGATTCTGCCTGTCTCGTTGTAATGGTAATTGCTCCATTTTTTGATAGTTCCCTCATTTTTAAGTAGTAGTCAATGATTAAGTTCTCTGCTTCCTCTGATATTGTTGGTTTGAAATTTTCATCAACATAATAAAGATACTTTATTAACAATTCATCAGAAAGTTCAACACCGTTTATTTTTAACTTTCTTTCAATTCCCTTTATTTTCTCATTTCCACTTCTTATTATGAATTTTAAAATATCTTTGTCATTTTTCTTGTCTGGAATGTCTCTTAATGGAAATATTAAATCAAATCTTGAAAGTGTTTCGGGTTTTATAGGGACTTGTTCCATAACTGATAGGTTAGGGTCATACCTTCCTAATTTTGGATTACATGCCGCTAATGTTGCACATCTTGCAGGTAGTTCAAGGTTGTTTTGCATCTTGGTAATTTTCACCATTTGGCTTTCCATTGCATCATGGACATAGGGCATTACTTCTTTGTTGTGTGTAAATTCATCTAAACATACAGTTCCCCCATCTGCTAATGCATAGATACCAGGTTTCACTACCCATGATTCTCCAAACTCTGTTTTTTCCTTATTTATACCTCCGATTAATCCCGCTCCTGATGAACCTGACATTGTAGCATATTTTACATTTGGAAGTTTTCGGAGTTGGTGCATCATGGTAGATTTACCAACCCCTGGGTCTGTGATTAAAAGAATATTTATATTCCTTCTTTTGTCCCCCTTTGCAACTCCTTTAACCTGTTGTAAGAAAATAGCCTTTTTAACTTTATCCATCCCTTTTGTTTCTCTGAACATGTAGTTGGATAGTTTTTCAATTACTTCTGGGTCTTTTGCTATTTTTTGTATGTTTTGGATATCCTCTTCTGTTATGTTTATTTCTATGTTATCTATTTCTTCATACCCAAATGCGTATAAATGAATATCTGCAACTGATGTTCCTTTTTTGTATTTTTCAATTGGCACTGCAACTACTCTAATTTTTCCAGAATATATTGGCTCTGAATCTTCAAGAAATAAGGATGCAGTATGTTGTTTCCCATCTGCTGAGACTTCCAATTGTTGGACTATTATTTCCTGAAATTTTACTCTTGTTTTTCTATTGATACTCATTCTTTGATTTGAACATTTTGGACATGATACTTTCTTTTTTTCCACATCTTCCCAGAAATCAAATTTTACTTTCCTTGTTGTTCCACATTCAAAACATAGATATTCTGCTTCCCTTGTTCTTGCCTTGTTCTTTGATGCCTGCACTATTGAACATTCAAATTCTACAAGTTTCCCTATGTCAGTTGCTCCAATTTCTGAAAGTTTCTTTTTTGAGTTCATAGGGTTTAAGATGTTTATAAAAATACATTCTGTTTTTTCTGTGAATATTTCTTCGTATGTTTCTTTGTATAGGTTCGTTAAATATTCTCTTGCTTCAAAAGGGTTGTTAGTGAGTATATCGTTTATTTCTGCTAAATGTGGAAAGGATATAACAAAATCCTTAATGCTGAATACTCTGTTGTTAGGATTTTCTAAAAGTATGTGTTTAAAATATTCTCTTATTTCGTTCCTGTGTTCGAATATATACGCATCCACATCTGATATGAGTTCTTCTTCTTTTTGAATATTTATTGAAAGTATTTTTATGCCATTTACTTCTTCCTCTATAATTTTCTTAGCTTTTAACAATCTGCTTTTCGCCATTGATATTGAATTTTTTGAATACTTTTCCTGTAATATATTGTATATTTCATTCCATTCTGTCATTCCTTGATTTATGAATTTTAATATTTCCTCGGGTATGCTCATTGTT
>OFDG01000097.1_pt1 | contig 12740 bp, 12 predicted proteins | sample 1520381 | NCBI WGS metagenome assembly OFDG01 (sample SAMEA3696446, study PRJEB22514) | metagenome | biome: water; feature: marine; material: hydrothermal vent | place: Pacific Ocean | collected 2014-08-12 | depth 1521 m | reverse complement strand
TTTTTAAAAACATAATCGGCTCATGATATAATTTTTTTGCTAAAGACAGGGCCAGGGTCTCCATAGCCTTATATGTCTTTTCATCAACATCCTTTTTAAGGCCGCGCAGGGTTCTTTTAAGTTCACTGCGGGCAATGGCTTCTCCCCTGGAGAGCAAATCCACAATAGTAGGATTCAAATCCAGAGACCTAAGCCACTGAGCAAACTTCTCTACCTCCTGCGCAATGATCAATCTGGCCTTTTCTGCCTCAGCCTTTCTGTTGGCCAGATTTTCTTCCACCACCTCTTTTAAATCATCAATGTCATAAAGATAAACATTGTCCACCTGGTTGACATCGGGATCAATGTCCCGGGGCACGGCAATATCAATAAAAAAAATAGGACGATGTTTTCTTTTTTTCAAAATTTTCCTTATATCCTTTGCCTGAATAATAGTTGAAGGCGCACCAGTAGAACTGATAACAATATCCACAAAAAGCAAATTTTCATAAAGATTATCCAGGCACGCAGCTCGTCCCTGAAACCTGGTGGCCAGCTCTTTAGCGCGCTCCAATGTCCTGTTCACCACTAAAATTTCCTGCACTCCATTGTTCAGCAAATGGATAGCTGCCAGTTCAGCCATTTCTCCCGCGCCTATAAGCATGGCACTATGTTTAGACAAATCACCAAAGATTCTTTTTGCCAGCTCCACAGCAGCAAAACTTATGGACACGGCATTGGCAGCTACTGCTGTTTCAGTGCGCACCCTTTTGGCCACAGAAAAGGATTTATGCAAAAGCCGGTTAATAATAACCTTTGCAGTTTGTTCCTCAACAGCCTTACGATAAGCATCTTTGAGCTGGCCCAGAATCTGAGGCTCACCAAGAACCATTGAATCCAGGCTTGAGGCCACAGTAAAAAGATGCTCTACAGCCTCTAAGTCCTGATAAAAATACATATTTTTTTGCAACAAATTTATATCAGCCTTACAAAACCCTGCCCAGATATTCAGGACTTTGTTTTCCACATCTTTTACACTACTGCTGCCAACGCACAAAATTTCCACCCGGTTGCAGGTCGATAAAACCAGGGCCTCGGTTATAGGCCCATCCAGGCTTATCAGACCTTCCCTTAGTGGATTAAAGTCTGCCAGAGCAAACTTTTCCCTCACCTCAACGCTGGCAGTGCGGTGATTTAAGCCAAACAAATATATTTTTTGCATCGTGGCTGTTATGGTTTAAAACTGTGATGACCTGGAATAAAAAAATTAACTCCGACCATTGAAAGCACGGTCAGGGCAAAAATGATAATGGCCAGTTTGGCCGGTTTTCGTCCTTTCCAGCCAAGAGCGAACCGTTGATGAAAAAGATAAGCATATAAAAACCAGATAATAATAGCCAGAATTTCCTTGGGATCCCAGGTAAATATCCTTTTCCACGTAAAAGCTGCCCAGATAAAGCCTGACAGAATTCCCAGGGTAAAAAGGGGAAATCCCCAGGCCACTGCCAGATGATTGACCCGATCAAAGGTAGCCAGAGAAGGCAGTTCCCTGGAAAAAGAAGATAATTTTGACTTGGTTTTAATCTTTTTTTCCAGATATAAATAAGTGATGCCAGCCCCAAAAGCCATAGCCAGAAATCCCATGCTAATAAATAACGTGGCAATATGCAGGCTAAACCATAAGCCACTCAACCGGGGAGGGATAGGAAGGGCTTTTGGGGAAATAGCCAGAGAGGATGAGAAAAGGATCAAAGCCAGAGGAGCAGCAGTTAGAGACAAAAATTTTAATTTTAATATCAACCATAATAAAAAATAGACCAGCAAAAAGGCCCAGGCCAGAAAACTAAAATAAAATTGCCCACGGGCCAGGGTCTCGTGAAAAGAAAAAAAATATTGCACAGCAAGGTCTATGGTATGCAGGCCAAAACCTGCTATGGTCAAATAGTTGCCTAAACTTTGCAACTTCTCTTTTTTGAAAAGAAAACCAGCCAAGACCTGTATTGTAGCTATAAGATAAAACAGGGCAATGCCCGGATCAAATACTTTCAAAAAGTTCATCTATCAGTCCTCCTATCCACGCATGGAGGTCCTCTGGCAGGAGTTGTTTTAAAATTTCTTCTGTTTTGCGCTGATCTCTTAACCTTAAAGCCTGAAGTAGCTCAGAAAAAACCAGGCTACGAAAAATTTCAGCGTTTTCTTGCTGCTTTCGGCCAAGAGATAAAACAAGAGGTCTAATCTTAGATAGCAACCTGGTCAATAGCTCATATTCAGGGCCAAAAACCTTTTCCAGTTCCAGACGAATTTTTCTGGCCAGAGCCGGGCTATGACCTCCAGTAGATATGGCCAGACACAGATCGCCACGGGTAAAGATGGAAGGAAGGATAAAATCACTCTCCAGCGGGCTGGTTGCTACATTACAAAAAATATTTTTCTTCTTACATTGCAGGGCAATAAACCGGTTCAACTCTTTATCATTGGTACAGACAAAAACCAGATCAGCTCCATCTAAATCTTCTGGTTTTACCTGCCTCTTTTTAAACTCAAGAGAATGGGCCTTTGAGGCCAGATCATCAGGAAGCTCAGAATAAGGATCATAGACAAATATCTTTTTTACCCCACATTGCAACAATGTCCTGATTTTCCGCTGACCAACATCGCCAGCACCAATCACAACGCAGATTTTGTCTGTAAGGTCTAAAAAAATAGGATAATAAGACATTATATTTTCTGATATTTCTCCAATTTATAACGCAAAACCCGCTCTGAAATGCCCAGCAATTCAGCCGCCTTTGTCTTGATCCCCCCTGCCTTTTGCATGGCGTCAAAAATACGCATCTTTTCCAGCCTTTCCACGGCTTCAACTAAAGGCAATTCAAACAAATCCTGTGCAGAGGCATGGCCTTTGTTTTTTTGCAAATAGGGTGGTAAATCCTCTGGCGTAATCAATTCGTTTTCAGTCAAAATCACTGCCCTTTCCACAATATTTTCCAGTTCACGCACATTGCCGGGGAAATCATAGGTCAATAAAATTTCCAGGGCCTTACGCGTAAATCCCTTTACATTTTTGCCATATTTGCGAGCAAACCTGTCGCAAAAATATTCTGCCAGCGGTTCAATATCCTCTCGTCTCTGCCGAAGAGCAGGGATGTTTAAGGCAAAGACATTGAGCCGCCAGTACAAATCTTCTCTAAACTTTTCCTGTTTAACCATTTCTTCCAGATTGCGATTGGTAGCCGCAATGACCCGCACATCCACTTTTATTTCCCTGACACTGCCCACCCGTGCAAAGGTTCCATTTTGCAAAACCCGCAACAATTTGGCCTGCAATTCTAAAGGCAAATCACCTATTTCATCCAGAAAAATTGTTCCCCTGTGAGCAACTTCAAATAAACCCTGTTTGCTTCTGGTAGCGCCTGTAAAAGCGCCCTTTTCATGGCCAAAAAGCTCACTTTCTAAAAGACCGCCTGGAATGGCCGCGCAATTTATGCGCACCAGAGGTTTATCCTGTCTGGGCGATAACCTGTGAATGAGTTCCGCCACCACCTCTTTGCCTGTGCCTGACTCCCCTGTCAAAAGCACTGTGGCTTCTGTCTCAGCCACTTTTCTGGCCAGGCTCAGCAATTCCTTCATGGCCGGACTTCTGGCAATAAGATCCTTAATTTCACTGTCAGACCAGCCCATTACCTGACGGCGCAAAGTGGCAACTTCCTGCTCCAGCCTGCCCTCTTTTAGCGCGCGTTCAATAAGCAACAACAATTCTTCCAGGTGCACGGGCTTGGTCAAATAGTAAAAAGCGCCTGCGCGCATAGCAGCCACTGCCATATCTATTGAACCAAAGGCAGTAATTATAATGACAGGGGTCAAAGGCAGACTCTCTTTTAACTCGGTGAGAACTTCCAGGCCATCTGCATCAGGCAGTTTATAATCAAGCAAAATCAAATCCGGCCCTTTTTCCTGCGCCTGTTTGATTCCCTGTGCTCCGGTCATCGCGGATAAAACAGAAAACCCATGCTGACCAAGATAATCAGCCAGTATCTCCCTTTGCGAGGAATCGTCTTCAATGATTAAAATAGTCTGTTTCATTTTGCCTTTCGCCTTTCGCCTTTAGCCCCAACCTCAACCTCATTCTGCTTCCCCTGCCAGGTTTGCTTTCAATCACAAGTTCCCCTTTGTGTGCTTTTGCCACCATATCTGCCAGATAAAGGCCAATGCCAAAACCCTGCTTTTTGGTAGTATAAAAGGGTCGCTTGATGTTGGCAATTTGTTCTTCAGTCAAACCCGGGCCATTGTCTATTACCTCAAAAACTGCTTTGTCCTTGCTCTGCCAGGCCCTGATTTTTACCTGCCCCTTATCTTCCACTGCTTCCAGAGCATTGCGCACCAGATTGGAGAGGCCCCGCATAAGCCAGCGAAGATCTGCCTGAAAGGAAAAATCCTTTTCCAGAACCACCTCAAAATCAATTTTTCTGGCCTCAACCAGAGATGAAAATTCATTTTCAATTTCCAGAAGCACCTGAGAGGCCTGTACCTGCATGGGCCTGACCTCTATCCCTTTAGCCACTTCAAGAAGCTCATAAATCAGCTCGTCCAGCTTTTGAACTTCCTTTTGCAGCTTCCCCACAAGTTCAGGCTTAGCCTGGTTAAATTCCTTTAGGTATTGCAATCCCATACTTAACGTATTTAAAGGATTGCGTATTTCATGGGCCAGCATGGCAGAGAGCCTGCCTGCAGCAGCAAGCTTTTCTGTATCCGCCAGCCTGCGCAATATCCTGTGCTCACGCCTTATCAGCCTGGACATGATAAAGCCCAGAAACCCCATAAAAGCCAGGCCCCCCAGTAAAATCACAGCTCCATGAACCACAGTTTCCTGCCAGAGCCTGGCCCGGAATGATGTGTCAATTGCAACCAGTACATTTACTGGTTGACCATTTTTTCTTTTTATCACGTCACTTAAATAAAAAATTTCCCTGTCTTCAGCTCCTTTGCTGGCCAGCTCAACAATCTTTTTGTCTGGCACCAGGGCATGAGGAAAGGAATTCAAAAGAATTTCATTATCATACCAGATTAAAACACCATAAAGAAAGGGCTGGGATTGAAATTCATCCACAAGCCAGGCAGGATTCTGAAGATATGGCGGAGGGTTTTTCAGAAGGGACAAAGTTTCTTCATAAGCCAGAAAACGCAACTCAACAAAAGAAAGGGCCTGAGAACCATCAAGATAAACATGCTCTTTGAGTTGAGCATAAACAGACCATAAGTGCAACAACGTGGCAATAAAAACAATTAATGTGCCTGCCCCGGCAAAAAGCCAGGGCAGTTTTCCGGGTGGTGAAGTCCTGATACGCCTGCAAAAAGGAACTTTTTGCAGGCGACTCCTAAAAATAATATTTGGCCTCAACATATAAACTGCCAGAACCTGCCTTTTCTCCAAACTCTGTCTTTTTATCCCCCTGATTAACAGAAAATTTCACCTTTAAATCCAGATTGGCAACAGGCGTATAGAGGAATTCCAGGCCAATATTGGTACTATAATCATCTAAATTGGCAAGGACAATAAAAGATGGATTAAAATATAAAATATCAAAAGGCTCTTTTTGTGTGATTTTAACATACGCATAATCCTGCATCACAAGGGACTGATTAAAATATTCTTTTCCCAGAAACGTACTTTTCTTTAACTTCAAATCTGTACCAGAATTCTGATAATCTTCATACGCACTATCTATAAATTCATAATAATCCTCCATATCCTCATTTTCATATCCATGACCGTTGTGATAATATTCAAGAATAAAAGTAGTATCATGTGTATTTAAATAGCGCAGGCCCAGAAGATAGGAAAAGGCATATTGCTCATCATAGTTGAAAGTATTATCATCATTAAAATATGGTTTTAAATCGAATGTTCTGGCGATTTCACCGTGAATCTCCAGATTCGATGTCAGATTATACGCAAAATCAGCTCCATAAGCGGGCTTACCCTCTTTATCCGCAATAAACATCAAATCTATATCAGTATCATAAAGCAGAAGATAGAGCTTTGCGCCATAATTCAATGATCTGGAGGTTAAAAAATCCTGATTAAACTTTTCTGTAACCGGCAAAATAACCGGAGTTAAGGTCACGGTCTGCAAAGGCCCTTCTGTATAACTTTTAATATAATCGCCATAAAGCAGAACATATCCTTCCTCCATGGCCTCAGGGTCATTTACATTCTTGGGCCGGCTGAAAAAAGCAACAGGGTTGGCAAAATATCCCCTGCCCCAGCGCAAAACTTTTTTACCCGCACCAATACTCCATGTATAATCCGGCTGAAGCAAAACATAGGCCTCATCAACTGTTCCGTCAGAAGACCACTCATTGGCCTTTTTTGTGCCCTCAAAATCAAGCCGCGCATAAGACGTGAGAACTTCTTTTTTATATTCCGCCATGAGCTTTAAATTGGCATCAAACTCTGTTGCAAATTCCTGGTCAGGATTATCATAATAACGCTGCTTAAAAAGACGAGAGCTCTGGCGCAACAAAACGATGTTCTCAGAAAGGGCGGCTTCAGCATTAAAGGTCAAATGTTTTAAACCCTGCTCAGAATCAGCATTATCTGCGCTTAACCCATCCAGTTCTGCATCCAGGTCAAAATCATAATCTCCTGTAGGGGCAGATTCTATATCTGCCTCTGTCTTTGACGCGCTGCTGGCAGGGCTGACAAAAGCGCATACAAAAACAAGATTCAATAAAACAATAAACAGACGCATCTTTATTTGCGCAAACTATTTAAACGGGACATAAAGCTAAAAGTAAAAACTTCATCTGGAAAGTTTCTTTTTTTCAGACGCGCAAAGATCATAATGGATTTATAGCCCTTATGTAAGGGACTATCAGTCTCTATGATAGCTGGCCGCACAATGCCAGGGCCAAACTCTTTTATGTTTTTAAAGTGTAGAGTTTTAATAAGCATACCTGAGGCGGCAAAACATTTTATTTCCTCTGGCAAAATGGTTTTTTTATCCACAACCATGAGCAGCCTGTCATAGGCAACACTATCGGTTTTAGCCTTTAAATCCAGAATATACTTCCTATTCTTTTCTTCCATCCTGGCACAATTATATTCCACGCTAAAATCAAGGCGCATAATATCTGCATTATTAAAAATGCCGCCTGTTACTGATTGCAAACTGGTAATTCTGATGGGCCGTCCCACATTGGGAATATAAAGCCACATATTATCGCCAAGCCTGAGTGTTGCTCTGCCCTTTTCCGAGGCTGGAGCAAGAAACAATGAGGCTATTTTAGCTCTGCCCTTGCGCACAGTATAAAAAATAAACTCCCGCTTGCTGCCGTCAGGTTCAATATTGATGAGTTTGCGATACAACTCATAACTATCAGGGAAAAGATTTTTATCCACCTGCTGCAAAATCACATCGCCCTGACCAGCATACACATAAGGCACACTGACAGAAACAGAAGTTATAACAAAACCAATCACCCAGAAAAATAAACAAATATTTTTTTTGCTTATAAACATAACATCTCCTTATAAGATGCGCCTGCAAAAAAACTTTTACAGACGTCACCTTTCATCCTTCATCCTTCATCCTTCCTACTTCATCCTTCATCCTTCATCCTTCATCCTTTTATTACACCTGCCTCAGGGCTTCAGCAGGCTCCATACGGCTTGCCTTCCAGGCCGGCTGAAAAGAGGCCAGTACAGAGATTAAAAGAACAATCAGATTGAGCACCAACAATTCTGACCAGTTAAATTCTGGCTTTAAAACCAGATTCTTCATCATGCCAAAGGAAAAGGTAAGCTCTTTGACGCGTAAAAACCACAAAAGACCAAGTCCTAAAATATTGCCAATAATAGCACCCAACAAACCAAGGGCCAGACCTTCGCTGACAAAAAGAAGCAGGATTTTGGCCGGTGATGTACCCATAGCAGATAAAGTGCCTATTTCCCGCACCCTCTCATAAACAGACATCAGCATCACATTAAGAACGCTTATGAGAACTATGGCGATCATGATAATTTTGACTGTAATGGTCATCAAATCTATCATGCCAGCAATATTGGTAAAAGGAGACAGATCACTCCATGCGTGAACTTCAAAGACAGGTTTGCCTTTTTTGTTTTTAAATCTGGCGAACTCCATCTTTAATTGTTTAACGACTTTTTTAAGGCGAGAAAAGTTTTTAATACGAACAACTATTTCACTCACTTCTGTCTTTTTAATGCGCAATAATTTCCGGGCATCCTGAATAGTAATGTAACCGTCTTTACCCTGTGGTCCTATAATTGACTGAATAATGCCTGAGACTACAAATTGCATACCATTGACAGAGCCATCTTTATTGGTAGCCACAAGCACTACTGTATCGCCTCTTTTAATGTGCATACCCTTAGCAATCTTTTCAGGTAAAATAATTTCTCCAGACCGCAAAAATTGTCCTTTTTTATCTGTCACCAGCCTATCAACAATGGCCGGGCATACCTGTAATTCCTTTTCAGGATCAATGGCTGTAATCTTAACATTTGTCGTTTCTGCAAAATTGCTTATCATGCAGCCAAGTTTAATGCGGGGAGCAAAAGAGGCAATTTCCTTGTTTTGCTCTAGAATTTTTATTGCGCGGCTGTACATTTTAGGCGATAAGTTTAAATAAAGAGGCAGCGTATCAATAGATGATACATATCCTTTTTTATGGATTTGTAGATGGCCCAGATTGGAGTCAGTAATAAGTCCAATCATCATATTTTTAAATGAACCAGCCAGGCCAGAAAACAAAACAACCATGACCAGGCCAACAACAATTAAAAGCGCTGTCAGGGCTGTACGGCGTGTATAACGCTGCAAATTGCGGATCGCGATTTTAAATATCTTATACATTGTGCACTCCATCTACGAGTCGCCTGCAAAAAGGGAGTTTTTGCAGGCGAATGTTAAAACAGAATATGGCAGTAGCCAGGGCCATATAAAATTAGACCATCAAAGAAAACGTACTGTTTGTGTTTGTCAAATCAGCAATAGAAGTAGTATCGCTGGTATTATTGGTAGTAAACTGATTTAGCATATCCTGCACTGTGGAAGCGAGCTGATCTTGATTTAGCGAAGAAAGGTCAAGCTGGGCAAGATTATCCTTGAATGCTGTTCTTTGCTCAGGAGTGAGAGATGCTATTTGATCTCTTATTGCAGAGCGTGCATCTGAAGGCAAATTCTGCATCACTGAGTTAAGAGGGTTATTGCCCATGCCCTGTCCGCTCCCATCCATTCTGCGGTATTGATAGCGATTTTGCACCTGTGCCATTGATTGCATGTTGGTTGCATCAATTGCTGCCATCTTATCACCCCCTTTATTGAATTTTTAATTGTCCATCTTCCAGAGTATATACTCTATCGACTTCCTCTAAAATACGCGGATCATGCGTGGAAAAGACAAAAGTCGCTCCCAGTTCAACGCGCATTTTGATCATCAAAGAAAGCACCATACGAGCTGATTTGCCGTCCAGATTGGCTGTTGGCTCATCAGCGAGCACTACTCCGGGGTGCGTTACCAGTGCCCTGGCTACTGCCACACGCTGTTTTTGACCGCCAGAAAGTTGATCAGGAAATTTATCTTTATGGCCTTCCATCTGTACAGCCGCAAGCAGGCTTAAAACCGCCTCTTTCCTTTTTCTTGCCGGCACATTTTTAATCATCACCAGGGGATACTCAACGTTTTCAAAAACAGTCAAAACAGGCAACAAATTAAAGGACTGAAAAATAAAACCCAGGTGTTCTCCTCTGAAATGAGCAGCCTGTTTCCTGTTCAAATCATTCAACTTAATCCCATCCACAAAGACCTCGCCTGTTGTTGGCCTGTCCATTGCGCCGATAATATTTAAAAGCGTGGTCTTGCCGCTGCCAGACGGCCCTGCAAAGGCCACAATCTCTCCTCTGGATATGGAAAGAGAAATATTTTTCAAAGCTGTTTGCTCTACTTCACCGGTTTTATACACTTTGGTAACATTATGTAAAGTAATTATACATTCTCCTGATGCGTCTTTCATATACTCTCCTTTTTTGGATTTAACACTAAAAACTCAAATATCACCTTTTGCAGGCCAATCTTTTATCTGCCATGATGTTGAATATGTCCCTGACCGGGGACAGGCTGATTGCCTGGCCCGCTGCCGGGCCAAAATCTTCGCCAGCATCTACCTCTGCCCATACGCCCTCGCCAGACAGGAAATCCATATTGATCACGCAAAATAATCACCTGCGTTGCTGTTCTTATTACAACCGGTACAATATAATTATTCCAGAAATAACCCTGTACTTCTATATTCTCTCCAGGTTTCAGAATATAACCTGATTCCTGCCAGAACCACCATGGTCCTACCCTCAAATAAAACTGATTTTTTTCTGTTTTAATTGTTGCCACTGGAGGACGAAAGAAAATCAATGTGCCTCTGATGGTAATAGCTTGCCTGGACTGCAATGGCCATTTTGCAACAATCTGTCTGGCATCTGATACATTATAATAATATCCTGTTTCAGGATATACCTGGCATATATGACAGAACAAGAATACGATATTGAAAATGACTATTATGCGTATAGCTAACAAACACCTCTGCTTAACAGGGACTGGAAAAGAAAATTTTTTCAGCCTTATACTGTTATTATTTCTCATCTTTTCCTGCCCCTTGAGTTAGTAATATATAAGAATTATTTTTCGATAGAAAGGAGTCGCCTGCAAAAAGTAAATTTTTCCGTGCGGGGACAGGCGAACAGCGATAGCGAGCGTTGTGGTCCCCGCCATCTGTAATTTGCGAGTTTCGACTTTTTGCAGGCGACTCAGTTAAATCAGTTAAGTCAGGAATTAAAATGGAAAAAAGAAAAGTAGATCAAATTGTTATAGAAAATTTTAAATCCATAAAAAAAGTAGATTTAAAATTGAAAAATATTAATATACTGATTGGTGCAAACGGTGTCGGGAAATCTAATTTTATATCTTTTTTTAAAATGCTTAATTCATTTGTTGAAAATGAATTTCAAAAATATGTAATGATGGAAGGAGGAGCAAATAGTCTTTTATATTTTGGAAGAAAAAATTCTCAATATATTTGTGGTGAATTGCGATTTGATCGCAATAAATATCATTTTAGACTTTCTCCAGACAAAGAGGATAATCTATTTTTTGTACATGAAATGGTTTCATTCTATACGGATTTTGGAACCTGGTCTCAAGATATTATCAATATGAACCAAAAAGAAAGTAAACTTGAGGAAGAATCTAAAAAGAAAAGTCCTCATGGCCATCGTAGAAGTAAATCATATTATGTTTTTAACTCATTGAAAACATGGAGAGTATATCATTTTCATGATACAAGTAATGAATCGCCAATGAAAAGGGCATCAAAAATAGACGATAATAAATTTTTCAGATATAATGCTGCCAATTTACCGGCTTTTCTTTTTTTCCTTCAAAAGAGACATGAAAGTAATTTTAAACAAATAGAGAGAAATTTAAGAAGAGTCGCACCATTTTTTGATAGATTTGTCCTGGAGCCTGACAGATTAAACCCTGCACTCATAAAATTGGAATGGAAACACAAAGAGTCTGATGAATACTTTAACGCTTCTCACCTATCAGATGGCACTTTAAGAATGCTTTGCCTGCTGACACTTCTCTTACAGCCTGAACATCTTTTACCATCAACCATTCTCATTGATGAACCTGAGCTTGGGCTTCACCCGGCAGCTATTACACTCTTTTCTGAACTTGTAAAAAAAGTATCTCAGAAAACGCAAATTATAATGTCCACTCAATCAACCACCTTGATAAGCCATTTTGAGCCAGAAGATATTATTGTGGTGGATGTTGAGGATAAACAATCTGTGTTCAAAAGAGTGGATCAAAAAGACCTGGAACACTGGCTGGAGGACTATTCCCTGGGAGAGCTATGGGAAAAAAATATTCTTGGAGGAAGGCCATAAAAAGTGAGCCGAACAATTTATATTATCGTAGAAGGCGACACAGAAGAACATTTTGTAAAAAATATTCTCAGTGAATATTTTTTGCCCTTGAATATATATCTTAAACCAATTTTGATTGCTACCAGCCGAACTCCTCACAAAAAATATAAAGGGGGATTAACAAGTTATGGCAAAATAAAACGTGATATTGAAAGGGTTATCAGGAATGGAGATTGTCATCGAGTAACAACAATGGTAGATTATTACAGACTGCCTGACGATTTTCCAGGAACAAAAACATTACCTGGCAGAGATGTTTACACTAAAGTTAAATATCTTGAAACAAGATGGAAAGAAGATATTGGCAGTTATAAATTTATACCTTACATTCAAATTCACGAATTTGAGGCACTTTTATTCTCAGATATAAGAGGTTTTGAAATAACTTTTCCTGACAAAAAAAATGAGTTCTATGAAATATTAAATAGATTTTCTAATCCAGAAGAAATTGATGATGGTGCTGAAACAGCACCTTCTAAACGTATTAAAAAAATAGTTCCTGGATACTCAAAAGTTGTTGATGGAATAAGCATTGCTGAAGAAACAGGCCTGGAAATAATGCTTGAGAAATGTAAACATTTTAGAGAATGGATAGAAATGTTAAAAAGCAGTTAAATCCTGAAAAATGCGCCTGCAAAAAAGGAGCTTTTTGCAGGCGCATTTTTCTTCTTGACTTCCTCTTTACTCAACTTTCGGAGTTAAAAAAATGTTTAATTTTTTCAGTAAATTATAAAATAGGATTGAGAAAAT
>OFDG01000091.1_pt1 | contig 13016 bp, 13 predicted proteins | sample 1520381 | NCBI WGS metagenome assembly OFDG01 (sample SAMEA3696446, study PRJEB22514) | metagenome | biome: water; feature: marine; material: hydrothermal vent | place: Pacific Ocean | collected 2014-08-12 | depth 1521 m | reverse complement strand
TTATTAAATCTAAATAAACTAATTATACTAAAAAATTTATCGATTTACGACGGACGATTTAAAGAGAGTTTAAAAAATAAAAAATAAATAATCGGATTTAAAAAAAAATAATAAAAAAAATTAATATTTTATTCTTCTGGATAAGCTGGTAATTTGTGCTCTGCTAAATCAAGACCAAGTTTTTCTTCTTCCTCTTTTACTCTTAATCCACCAGTTAATAAACCAGCTAATTTAGAAATTCCATATCCAATCCCTGTTCCATAAACAATGGTAAATATACAAGCTATTGCCTGATTTACAAGGCTAACTCCACCAGCACCACCGAGAGCTTCCATTCCAAATATTCCTGCTAATAAAGCTCCTAATACTCCTGCTGTTCCATGCACTGGAACAACACCACATACATCGTCCAATTTTGCTTTTTCAATTAATTTATATACAATTGGAACTTGAATTCCTGCTATAAGTCCTATTATTAGTGCAGCTATTGGGCTAACAATATCCGTTCCTGCACAAATTGCTACAAGTCCTGCTACTATACCATTTGCCGTAAATAACACATCATTTTTAGATGCTATCATACCACCTAATCCACCACCTGCCATTGCAAGTGTGGTTGTAGCTACTACTAAACCTGATATATCACCTAATGCAAGGGAGCTCCCTACATTAAATCCATACCAACCAATTGCCAGAGCAAATGAACCAAATACTGCCATTGGTATATTATGTCCCAATAATGGAATAGCTTGACCATTTACAAATCTTCCTATTCTTGGACCTAATGCCATAATTGCCCCCAATGCTAAAAATCCACCCAATCCATGCACAATTAAACTTCCAGCATAATCTGCCCAACCTATCATACCAGAGCCCCAAGGACCCAAATATACAAAGAATGGATACACAAATGCTACAATTAATACCGCAATTAATACATAAGCAGAGAATTTAATTCTTTCGGCGACTCCTCCTGAAACAATTGTTGCTGCTGTTGCCGCAAATACTAAACCAAAGAACCATTTTGCTAAATCAATGTTTATTGAACCCCATGAAGTCATAAATATGTGTCCCCACCATTTAATAAAATCAGCAGGCACTATTGAAGTTGCCAAAACACTACCTACAAACAACCATGAAAAACATCCAATAATCCAATCGCTGTAATTTTTCATCATAACATTATTAACATTTTTCTTTCTAACTTGCCCTCCTTCAAGCATTGCAAATCCCAATTGCATTAAAAATACAAGGACACCCATAACTACAAGATAAAATACATCCCCTGATGTAGCTAATGCACTCAATCCAGCCTGAACTGTGTTTAAATCTACTGCCATATTTTCACCTATCTATATAATCCATATATTTATATTATTTATTAATTATTCATTAAGTTTATTTTAAATTAAATTGCAGTTTTATCCCTTTCGCCAGTTCTAACTCTTACTATGGTTTCAACTGGGATAACAAATATTTTTCCGTCTCCTTGGTTGCCTGTTTTTGCATTTTCGCATATTATATCTATTACTTTATCGACATCATTTTTATTAACAACAAGCTCCAATTTTACTTTTGGTAGCAAATCAACAATATACTCTCTTCCCCTGTATCTTTCGGTAATCCCTCCTTGAATACCTCTTCCTTTAACATCGCTTATGGTCATACCGACATATCCCGCATTAGATAATTCTTCCTTAACTATATCCAACCTTTCTGGTCTAATTATTGCTTCAACTTTTTTCATTATATCACCTAAGTATTCCTTTATGTTAAAATTAGGTCGGAAATATCTTTCCTATATAATAATATGAAATCACTATATATATACCTTATGGTAATTAAAAAAATTAACTATATTGTTATATGAATATATGCTAAAAATATATTATAAAATATACTTACTTTGACTCACTCCTGCGAGAAAAAAATAAAAAAATATTACTTCGTTCGCTTCGAAATAAAAAAGAAAAAAAAGAAATAAAAAATAATAAAAAAAGTAGAAATTAATTAAATCGCATTTTCGTCCTTTTCCCCAGTTCTAACTCTTACTATGGTTTCAATTGGGATAACAAATATTTTTCCGTCTCCTTGGTTGCCTGTTTTTGCATTTTCGCATATTATATCTATTACTTTATCGACATCATTTTTATTAACAACAAGCTCCAATTTTACTTTTGGTAGCAAATCAACAATATACTCTCTTCCCCTGTATCTTTCGGTAATCCCCCCTTGAATACCTCTTCCTTTAACATCGCTTATGGTCATACCAACATATCCTGCATTAGATAACGCCTCTTTAACCATATCTAATCTTTCTGGTCTAATTATTGCTTCAACTTTTTTCATTATATCACCACGCTATATTTCTGACATTATAATATATTACAATAAATTTATTGTATCTATTGTTGGGAGCTCCTTGCAGTAAATCCTCATCGATTAACCTAATCTTTTAGAATATACCACATATGAACAAACTTCGGATATATATAATATTATTATCCCATCATACAATATAAATATTATTAAGGAAGTAGGAAACCCAATTCTGATATTGAAAATAAAAATAAAAATAAAAAATAAAGCAATATTTAAGTCAAAGCTTCGCTTGGATGTTCGTCGATTAACCTAAGTTAATCTATTTTGGTATATGCACTTACTTGCAATATTCCTTCATCACATCCTTTTTTCTCTGCTTCTTCCGATACTCTTAATCCTATTGTTAAATCCAAAGCCTTATAGATTATTGCTCCACCAATAAGGGCAATTCCTGCAATAATTCCTGCACCCATTATTTGTCCAATTAATGAAACTCCTGACGCATCCCTCAATAAAAATGGAATTCCTGCACAAATCACCCCAATAAGCCCACTCATAGCATGAACGGGACCAATGGCACAAACATCATCTATTTTTAATTTTTCTTCGATAAATCTATATGTGAAAGGTTGCTGTAATCCAGCTATAATTCCAACAATTAAAGCCCCGATTGGAGTAAATAATGCCACACCACTACATACTGCAACAAGTCCTGCACACATTCCATTTGCCGTATATAATGGGTCATTTCTTGAACTTAAAGCACCTCCCAATATACCTCCTGCTAATGCCATTGTTGTAGCTATTGCAACTTGCACTAACTCCAAACCATCTCCAACAGCGGAAGCACTACCGATATTAAATCCATACCAGCCAAATGCTAATATAAATGCACCCAATACTGCCAATGGAACATTGTGCCCCGGCAATGCCTGAGGTATTCCATTTATATATTTTCTAAGTCTTGGACCTAATGCCCATGCTGCGGATAACCCAACTAATCCACCGAATAAATGAACTGCCCCACTTCCTGCATAATCTACGAAGTTAATGCCCATGCTTGAAAATCCTCCGCCCCATACAAGATGTTCTACTATTGGATATAGTCCTCCTGCAACCAATAGAGCTCCGATAAAGTAAGGCAATATTTTAATTCTTTCAGCAACACCTCCTGTAATGATAGTTACAGCTGCTGCTGCAAATACTGCCATTTTTATCCACCATGCTCCGAGCTCCACATCAAATGTTCCTGTTATCAATGGTATAATAGATTCAAGTCCATAAGATATTCCATATCCTACAAATAAATAACCTACAAACACTGCAACTAAATCAACTAATTTTAAAACACAATGATATGCCGAATTTTTATGGCTAAACTGCCCTATTTCCAATGCTATAAAACCTGCTTTCATAAAAAATATTAGGGACGCCGCCCACAAAAATAAAAACACATCTATACCTAACATAGATTCACCTCAACAATATACGATTATAGGAATGTGTTTTCCTATAACTGGTATATATAGATTATTAGGGAAAAAGGAAGCCGTTTTCTTAGTTATAATGATTAAAAAATAGAATCTTGGGAGCTCCCATATAGATAATCCCATATAGATAATTTTATAAATTATAAAATAAACAGTGAAAATAAAAAAGAGTGAAAAAATACATAAAATCAGAGATTTTATATTTTTCCACCAAGAGGTAAAAAAAATGGTAAAAGATGTAGATATACAAGACGATGAATTATGTAAATGGACAATTATTGATTTAAATAGTCTTAAAATAAATAAAATAATATGTCCAAATTGCAAACATATGTTTGGTTTTGTTGGTTTAAAAATAATATGTCCAAAGTGTAATAAAATAATTATGACAAAAAAATTATAAAAAAATAATTAATTAAGCCGCTGATACTATTTTTATTACATCTCCGTCTTTTAATTCTTGGTCAGCTCCAATTCTTATTTTTTTCTTTGCATCTACCGCATATATGAATTTATCGCCTATATCTGTGTGTATTTTATAAGCCAATTGTTTTGCTGTTGTGCCTTTTTTAACTAAATGAGCATCTGGAAGAACATTTCCTTTTTTATCACAATATTTGTTTTCATCTTCCACAGGATAAACTACAATCATATTTAGTAATTCAAAATACGATTTGTTTAATAAATCTCTTATTCCTGTCCCATTATTCTTTTTTATGTATTCTTTAATATAATTTAAAGCATTTTTTTGGGCATTATTTAATGAATTATTTATTATCTCAAAATCATTATTATTTTTATCATATTTTATCATATTTCCTGCTTCTGCTCGTTTTAATGTTAATTCTATTTCTGCGGAGGTAGGTATTACAATATAATCACTAAATTCTTCTTTTAATTTTTTTATGTTGTTTTCAGCATTTGGATGGTCTGCTTTATTGGCACAAATTAACATTGGTTTTGAAATTTTTCTAAGTGTTTGGGATAGCGTTAAAAGGTCTTCTTCTGTCCATTTAATTGGGCTTTCGTCCATATTTCGAGTTGAATTATGAACATTATCTTCTGTAATATTTAATCCGCTTAATTGTTCCGATATTATCTTTGCCGTATTTTTCTGCTGTTGTGCCTTTCTTGATAATTTATCCCAGTTTTTTGTAATTATTCCGTAAATCCACATATCTATTTCATTTAACAAAAATTTTACATCTTCGATTGGGTCGTGATTTTCTGCTGGATTTCCTTCTATATCCGTTGTTCCGCTTGCATCAACCACTATTATAAAAGCGTCCGCCTGTCTTAAATCGTCTAAAAACTTATTTCCCATACCTTTTCCCTTATGAGCTTCTGGAACCAAACCAGCCACATCAATTAGTTCAACTGGGACATATCTTGTTCCCTCGATACATTTTGAATTATTGGGGTTGCATTGGACATTTAATACTTTGCATGGGCATTCTGAACTTACAAATGATGTTCCTATGTTCGGGTTTATTGTTGTGAATGGATAATTTCCAATGTCTGCTACTTTTTCGGTCATTGCATTGAATAAAGTGCTTTTTCCCACATTTGGTTTTCCTACTATTCCTAATATTGCCATTTTTTCACGCTCTTTATTTTTTTAGTGGAAAAATTCAAAATCTTTGATTTTGCGTATATTTTCACGCTCTTTATTTTTCTCTTTTTCTTTCTCTTTATGGTAGTATTATTTAATATATTATATAAATATATATAAAAAATAAAGGAGCTCCATAAAATTCCATAAAATTATTCTGGTGAGATAATGGCTAAAATAATATTAAAACAGGTATCAAAACATTACGGCAATAAAATAGCACTAAATAATTTATCCTTTAATGTAAAAAAAGGGGAAATATTTGGATTGTTGGGGCACAATGGAGCAGGGAAAACTACCGCACTACGAATTATAAGTGGAATTATTGACGATTACGACGGAGAAGCATTGACAAATGGAAATATTGGGTATTTACCAGAAGAAAGGGGACTTTATAAAGATGAAAAAGTAAAGGATATTTTAAAATTTTTTGGTGAATTGTCAGGAATGGACAATAAAAACATTGAAAAAAGGATTGATTATTATTTAAATAAATTAAATGTCGCCCAATATAAAAATAGCAAAATAAAAACTCTTTCAAAAGGAAACCAGCAAAAAATTCAGTTTATTGTATCAATTATCCATAATCCTGACATAATCATACTTGATGAACCATTTACTGGGCTTGATATTGTAAATTTGAATTTAATAAAAGAAATAATTTATGAGCTTAAAGAAAATGGAAAAACAATAATATTATCAACTCACCAATTAGAAAAAATTGAAAGATTTTGCGATAGAATATTAATTTTAAAAGAAGGAAAAGCTGTTAAATATGGTAGATTAGATGAAATATGTCAAAAAACAGCATATATTGAATATTTAAAAAATAATGAACTAATAAAAAGTAATTTGCCCCACAATGAGGCACTTAAATTATTAAATGATGAAAATATAAAAAATAATATTATTAAATTTGAAGTAAGGAGCTCCTTGGAAGAATTATTTATGGAGGATAATAATGAGTAAAAATAGTAAAATAGAACTACAAAAAATCAAAACAATAGCAAAACATGAAATATTAAGCAATATAAAACGGAAACAGTTTATTTTAATGATTGTTCTTATTCCTGTTGTTATGGTGTTCATCACTATGACAACTACATATTTCACATCAGAAGTCGAAGACCAGAAAATAGGATATATTGATAACTTTGGAATGGATATTCCACCAGTAATTAAATCATTTAATCCAATTAAACAGGAAAATACCACATTGAAATTTATAAAATATAATAATACGGAAATCGGAAAAAATGCCGTAATAAATGGAGATATTAATGCTTTTATAATAATTCCTAAAAATTATCTTGAAAACGAGCCCATGGTTATTTATTCGAAATCAAAAACAATTCCCCCTATAATAAGGAGCTCCATAAAAGATATTATATTATCAACAATATTAAAGGACAAAGTAGATAAAAAAATATATAATATCGTAAAATCACCACTTAATATGGAAATATATAGCATAAGCGAAAAGGGAGAGGAAAAAGAAGATATATTTTCCCAAATGATGCCTTTTGGCTTTGCTATGATTTTATATATTGCCATAATTTCCGTATCTGGATTATGCACCAATAGTGTAATTGAGGAAAAACAGCATAGAATCATGGAGCTCCTGCTTACAACGACAAACTCAACAAATATATTAATTGGAAAAATACTTGGAATATCAATATTAGGGTTAATTCAAATGGGAGTGTGGATTTTATTTGCTCTTCCTATTATATCAATAGTAGCAATAAAAATTCCGCCGTTTTTAATGGTCTCCGCGGTTGTGTTCTTTGTAATGGCATATTTATTTTATGTGTCATTGTTAAGTGGGATATCATCATTATTTACAACTCAAAAAGACGCTGGGCAGATTATAAGCCCAATTATAATGATACAAATAATACCTTTATTAATTCTAACATTAATTCAATCTAATCCAAACCATTATATTATTAAAATATTATCATTTATTCCTTTCACAGCTCCGCAAATTATGCTTATGAGAATGAGCATTACTTATGTAGAACCATTAGAGGTTTATTTGTCAATGGGAGTTATGTTTATATTTACGGTATTATCCTTTATGGTCGCCGTAAAATTATTTAAAATAGGTTCTATGATTTACGATGAGGAAATGACAATTAAAAAAATAATTAAAATTATAAGGGAGTAATGATAGTAAAGTAAGAATAATAAATTGTAATGAAGTATAAATATTGATTTTTAATTTTTATTTTAAATAATCTTCCAATATATTATTCTTTTTCAAATACTTCAAAAACTGCACTGGTTTATTATATTGTTCCATAATCTCCCCTAAATCACTATCCCCACGACATAAAACACATTGCACAATCATAGAATTAAAATTCTCATAAGATACTTTTATATTTGATTTTTTTAACGATTTCTCAATATATTTTATTGTATTTTTCGATTCTAAATCAAATGGTTCATTTTCAAATTCAGTTTTAGGTTTTGGTATGAATGGGTTTATACTAACTTCAACCTTTCTAAAATCCTTTTTAATATCATTGGATAAATTTATAATTTCCTCAATATCTTCTTTTGTTTCTGTTGGAAATCCCACCATGTAATAAAGTTTTACTTTGTCAATTCTATTATCTTTTGCTATGTTTAAGGCATTGAAAATATCGTCTTCCGAAATATCTTTTTTAATATATTCCCTCAGTCTCTCACTTCCTGCTTCTGGTGCTATTGTGAGGGTTTTTAGGTTTAAAATTTTTAATAATTCTTCTGATATGGTATCTGCCCTTAATGAAGACGGGGATATGGATATATCATTATTTATATCTTTTATATGGTGGCATAAATCAACTATATGTTTATAATCTCCAACAGATGGACTTATGAGAGCTATTTTATTTACTGGTGTATGTTTTAGCCCTTCTTCTGCAATATATTTTAAATCGTCTATTTTTTTAAATCGTGGTGGGCAATATATGCTTTTTGCCATACAAAATTTACATCTTCTTGGGCATCCCCTTCCGAGCTCCAATAAAAAAGCTTCGCCATAAGCTCCCGATGGGTGAGTAAATTGAGATAATGGATAATCTTCGATATTAAATGATTTTGGATATATTCTTTTTACAGTGTCAAAATCGTTTAAATTGGGATAAAATACGCCAGTTTCTACGGGCTCTCGGTTAATTAAATTATGCATTATATTTGTTCCTTCTATTTCTCCCACTACAAAGGCATCAAAATAATTACTTAATGGAAAAGGAGCTCCCATAGCACATGGTCCTCCCCCTATAAAAATAGCATTTGGATTTTTTGGTTTTAAATTATTTATTATATTAATTACATTGAAATAATCATTTTCATATTGGAGGGTTATAATTATGGCGTCTTTATTTTTTATATCGTTGTAATTTTCTATAAAATACATATCGCATTTTATATCGTTGTAGCTATTTAGGTGGTAGTGTAATATTTGCATAGCTAAACTGGATATGCCACCTTTAAATTTATTTGGAAAAATTAGTGCCACATTTTTTATCATGGTATCACAAAAATAGAATATTAATAAAATTCAAAAACAGTTTTAAAAAAAACGGTGTCAGCTCGCCCATCTTTCATCATAAAATCAGAAGCTACTCCGGTCATCATCCACCAAAATATATTATGTATTACTAATATATATAGTTATTGAAAATTTAAAATTTAGATGATTTAAAATTTAGGTGAGCTCATGGATGAACTGGATATAATAAAAACAATATTTAGTAATTTAAAATATACTGGGAAGGCAGTAAAAACCATTGGTGATGATTGTGCAGTTTTTAAATTAGGAAATCAGTATTTAACAATTACAACAGATATGATGTTTAAATCTACGCATTTTCCAGAAATTTTAACGCCATTCCAAATCGGTATGAGGGTAATTACTGCAAATGTATCAGATATAGCGGCAATGTGTGCTAAACCATTGGGAATCGTAGTCTCAATGGGTTTTAATCATCCAAAAAAGGAATTTATAGAAGAACTTACAAAGGGGATGGATTTCATAGCAAAAGAATATGAATGCCCCGTTGTTGGGGGGGATACGAATAAATCAAAAGAACTGGCATTATGTGGGACTGCCTTTGGAATTACAGATAATCCAATATATAGAGGTGGTGAAGTGGGGGACGATATAGCGATTACAAACGATGTTGGAAGGGTTTATTGTGCATTGAAAATTATTGAAATGAAGAATAAAGGAATAATTAATAAAAGGGTTTTTAAAAATCTTTTAAATGAATATTCGGATATTATAAAAAAATTATCTGAACCAAGAGCAAGGGTTAAAGAGGGGATTGCCATAAATAAATATGTTAATTCCTGCTGTGATATATCTGATGGTCTTGGAAAGGATTTATACTATGTTGGGAACTTTGAAATCTCATCAAAAAAACTTTTAAATACTCTCCCAAAGGATGTGATGGAATTTTGCGATAGATTTGATTTAAATCCAATAGATGTTGCTTTAAATAGTGGTGAAGAGTTCGAGCTCCTATTTACAACTAAAAAATATAATGATGTTGAGGATGAGCTCGGGAAGCTAAGCACCAAATCTATAAAAATTGGAAAAGTAATAGATGATGGGCATTATATCGATAGTGATGAATTTAAATTTGGGGGATATGTTCATAAATGGAAAATTTAAAAAATTAAAAAAAAATTAAATATTAGTTGCTATAAAAATATAAGCGTAAATAACACAGGGAGATGGTTATGCGAAACTATAAACTTTCATCCATTATTTTTTCGATATTGGTAATTGCCTTTATATCTCAAAGTTATGCAGATGTAACTATTAAGTATTCAATTACTGAGGCAAATTGGACATCTTTATCATCCCCATATAACTTTTCAGTTAAAGTATGGAAAGATAACACTAAGGATAATCCAATCATAAAAGAAACTCCTTATGCAAGATTTACAATTTGGGCTAAACTTGAAGGGGGCAGTTATGGAATATATACCAATGTTACAACTATAAACGGATATAAATCAGTAAAATACAATGCAGAGTTATTTAATGCTTCGGGAGAACATCCTTCCAATGTAGGTTATAATCCCGCAAATGATCAGTGGGGGGATGAAGATGGCGAATTAATGCATTTTGGAGGAATTTTAGAATCAGATTTTGGTTCTCATCAAACGGAATCTAATCAAACAGCGAAAACTCCAATTCCATTAAGTGCTTTAATTATAACATTAATAACAATCCCATTACTCACTTTAAAAAGGGTGGGAAAATGAAAAAAATCATACCTATTTTTTTATTTTTAGTTTTATTTTGTGGATGTTTAAATAATTCAAAAGATACTATCTATGATACAAATGATGGAACTAATGATAAACCAAATATAAAAAATAACTTAAATATCAACAATTTTTGGGTTTATTATGGCTCAAACAATATAGAAAAACTTTCAAAATATGATTTAATTATTATTGAACCATATAATTATAAAAAAGATGACATTCAAAAATTAAAATCATTAAATCCAAACATAAAAGTTATTGCATATTTAAGTATTGGTGAAGTTAGCAAATCTCGTCCATATTATAATGATGTTAAAGATATATCAATAGGAAAAAATCAAAATTGGGGTTCTTATTATATAAATATTAAATCACCAAAATGGCATAATATACTATTGAACGAAATCACAAAGTTTAAAAATATGGGATTCGATGGAGTATTCTTAGATACAGTAGATAGTGCAATATATTCAAATCAAAATGATGAAACAGTTTTATTAATTAAAGAGATTAGGGAGAAAAATCCAAATTTAATAATTATACAGAATAGAGGATTTGAAATTGTAGATAAAACCGCACCATATATTAATGGAGTATTGTTTGAGGATTTTACTACAACTTATGATTTTAAACACAAAAAAGCACACTTCTGGGAAAATAACGATTTAAAATGGGTTAATAATCAAGCAAATAACTTAAAATACTTAAAAGATAAATATGGTATTATCGTTCTTACATTGGATTATGTGAATGATGAAAAAATGTCAGAAAAATGTATTGTCCATTCTAATAATTATGGATTTATCCCTATGACTACAACAGATATCTATCTTAACAAAATATAAAGTGAAATAATGAACAGTAAAAATATTTTTTTAATTAAATTTTTCTTTTATTGTATTGTTCTGTTTTTAATTTTGGAACCATTAGGAGCTAAATTAATAAATCCTGTGGCATACCAAAGTTATTTAATTTTAAATTTATTTACTGATGCTTCATACAATGGGTGCTACATTTATTTAAATAATTTAAAGATAGAAGTAATAAGTGGATGCACGGGTTTTGAATTGGTTGCAATATATTTGGCATTAGTATTCGCTTTATCAAGGAATATTAAAGAGGTAGTTATTGGACTGCCATTATCCGCATTAGTTTATTTCGGAAACATTTTAAGGATAGTATTGGTCGGAGCTCTTGGAATGTTATTTGTTGATAAGGTTTATATTATACATGATATAGTTGGATACATCACTGTTCCAATTATGACCGTAATGGCTTCTATAATTTATTTAAAAATACTGGATAAAATGAGGGAAAATAATGACAATAGCAACAGTTGAAACACAATATATTAGAGTTAATACTTTAAAAATAACTCCAAAAGAGTTAAAAGGTAGATTAAAGAGCAAAGGAGTAAAGTTGGAGAATACATTTTTAGATTATATGTTTAAGGTTAAAGGAGCTCCTTTTTCAATGGGTGCTACACCGGAGTATTTATTTGGATATTACTATCTACAAAGCATATCATCTACAATTCCGCCATTGGTGTTAAATCCTTCTGAAAATGATGTTGTTCTTGATATGTGTTCAGCCCCAGGGGGAAAAACGACGCATTTATCTCAGTTAATGAATAATAAAGGAGTTGTAGTGGCAAATGAGTTAAATAGAAAAAGAATGAGAAGTTTAAAATCCAATATTTACAGAATGGGCATTACAAATATCATATTATTAAATATGGATGCATTGAGGTTAAAAAAATTTAATATGCTTTTTGATAAGATACTTCTCGATGCTCCATGCACTGGAAATCCTATAAAAGATAAAAATAGGGTTGTTAGCAAAAGAGACATAAGATATTGTGCCCTTAGGCAAAAAAATATGCTAAATGTTGGTATCGACATGTTAAAAGAAGGCGGAGAAATTGTATATAGCACCTGCTCACCAGAGATTGAGGAAAATGAGGAAGTAATTGAATACATATTAAATACTCGAAGAGATATTGAATTACTAAATATTAGCGAATTTAAAAATGATTTAATAGGAATTAATGTGGTTGATGGGGAATTAGATGGAACTTTAAAGGTAATCCCACCAAATGAGCCGTTTTTTATTGCAAAAATTAGAAAATTGGGCTAATAATTAACTAAGAATAAAAATTTAAGGGAAACTATGGATATGATAACAATAGATGGTAGTTATTTGGAAGGTGGTGGTCAAATCGTTAGAACAGCGGTTTCATTATCTGCAATTAGCCAAAAACCAGTAAAAATAATAAACATAAGAAAAAAACGAAGAAATACGGGGCTTGCTCATCAGCA
>OFDG01000089.1_pt1 | contig 13068 bp, 8 predicted proteins | sample 1520381 | NCBI WGS metagenome assembly OFDG01 (sample SAMEA3696446, study PRJEB22514) | metagenome | biome: water; feature: marine; material: hydrothermal vent | place: Pacific Ocean | collected 2014-08-12 | depth 1521 m | reverse complement strand
GTCAGCTTATAACATACTATAATAATTCAACATTCAACATTAACAGGAGGAGGAAATGAGTTTAATTGATATTTTAAAGCGAGATAAAAGTAAAATAAGGTTAAGAAATTTTTCTCATCCTATTGGATTGAGAGATTTTGATTTTTATTTGATCAAAGAAATTACTTTTGAAGAAGATGCGCCAAGAAGAGAAGCCTTTGAAAATGTCCTGGGGAGTTTGAGGATTGATGGAATTAATGTTGTGTATTTAATTTTAGGGAATGAAAAGGGCACGCATTTTTATCTGGGCATTGCCAGAAATTACGAAATCAATGAGCTGGATATTGATATTGACGATATATCTGATCAAATTTTAAAATCCAATATTGAAGGCAATTTCAGGGGAAGTAAAATTGAAAGGGTTGGTAAAAAGCAAAGGGAAGAATTAAAAAATACCCTGACATCATTTAAGTATGTAGCATCCATTGAAGGTGTTCCTGATATTAACGAAGAGGCAGAGCATTTTCAGGGGCTTGACAGATTAATTGATGTAATGTGTGGTGATTGCTTTGGGCTTTTGATTATTGCCAATCCTCTTTCATTACAGGAAATTGAAACGATTGAAAAGGAATTGTATAATATATACGATAAAATATCACCGTTAGTAAGAAAAACCATTACTCAAACTAAAGTAAATTCATCATCTCAAAGTTTTACAAAAACGACAAGTAAGATAGAAAATGATTCAACAACAACAACCACTACTGAAACTGATAGTCATAGTAAATCTGATACTACCAATAAAAACATAACAGAAGGTATATCTACTACCGACTCAAGAAGTACAAAATCTACAAACAAATCTGGCTCTACAACTACAATAAATGGTAGTACAGATACAACTGCTACTTCAACAACTGCTTCACATGCTGATTCACATTCAGATACAACAAACAATTCAAAATCAGAAACGAACACCTCTACAGAGACAGAGCAGATTAATACAAATATGGAATTTGAAAAGAAAGAATATGAAGAATGGCTCAAATATATTGATGAAATTTTGTTAAAGCGGCTTAATTATGCCAGGGGAAAAGGGGGTTTTTTGAGTGGAATTTATTTGTTTGCCAATACTAAAGGCAAAATTTTAAAGCTGGCCAATAGTTTTTCATCATTGTTTGGCTGTGTCAGGGAAAATAGAGTACCATTGAAATATGAGATTATAAAAGATAACACATTTAAACAATGGATTTATAATTTTCAGCATCCACAAATTGACAATACAACGGTTGATGACAGTTTAAGGCAAAAAATGATTCTTTTTTCCAGAAAAGATAACATAAACTGGTATTCTGCAAAAGAGTTGAGCCTTATAGCCTCATTTCCCAGAAAAGAGGTCATGGGTTTGCGATTGAAAGAAGAGGTTGATTTTGGTTTAAATGTTGAAATGCAGGAAGATGGAATCAGCCTGGGCAAAATTATTAATAATGGCAATGAATATGATCTGGAAGTGAAGTTGCCAAAAAAGGATTTGAATAAACATATTTTTGTAACTGGTGTTACTGGAAGTGGCAAGACAACAACGTGCTGCAAAATTTTATATGAAAGTGGGTTGCCATTTTTTGTGATAGAGCCTGCCAAAACAGAGTATAGAAGTTTAATGAACTACGATGATATTCTGGTTTTTACCCTGGGAAAGGAAACAATTGCTCCTTTCAGGCTTAATCCCTTTGAATTTTTTCAAGGAGAGAATATTTCATCAAGGGTTGATATGATAAAGGCAGCAATTGAAAGCTCCTTTGACATGGAAGCTGCCATTCCTCAGATTATTGAAGCTGGAATTTATGCTGCTTATGAAAAGTATGGATGGGATATTGGAACATCAACCAATAGGCGATTTGATGATCCCTTTGCCAGGGGAGTAAACTCATTTCCTACATTTGATGATGTTATCAGGGAAATTGAGAAAAATGTGGAAAAACAGGGTTTTGACGAAAGATTGAAGAAAGATTATTTAGGTTCAATCAGGGCAAGGCTGCAATCACTTATAATTGGCAGTAAAGGATTTATGTTAAATACACCCAGGAGTTTTGATTTTACAAAATTGTTACATAAAAAGGTGGTTTTTGAACTGGAAGAAATTAAAAATTCTGCTGAAAAATCATTTGTAATGGCGTTAATTTTAATAAACCTGAATGAAGCTTTAAAAATAGAGTACAAAAAGGACAGGCAATTTCAGCATATAACTTTAATAGAAGAAGCACACAGGCTTTTGTCCAGATATGAATATGGTGATAGTCTGAATAAAAAAATGGGCGTTGAAACATTTACAGATATGTTAGCTGAAGTAAGAAAATATGGAGAGGGACTGATTATTGTTGATCAAATTCCAAACAAATTGACGCCAGAAATTTTAAAAAATACCAATACAAAAATAGTGCACAGGATATTTGCCAGTGATGATAAGGAGGTTATAGGCAATACAATGGCTTTGAGCCAGGAACAAAAAGAATTTCTGGCAAAACTGGATGTGGGCAGGGCAATAGTGTTTAATCAAAGTTTTTACAATCCTGTGCAAATTCAAATTATTCCTTTTCAGGATTTTGACAATGAAGATATTGATGAAAATCAAATCAGACAAAAGTGGCTGGATTTTTACAAGGAGGAATATTGTATAACTGATGATAATGTTGAAGATGTTTTGAAATTGTTTTCTTTATGGAGGGAAATGATAGAATTAAACAGTGATAAAGAAAATTTTGACCAGGAAGAATTTTACGAGTTAGTTTCTCATTTAAAAAATGCAAAGAAATATATAAAAAATGCAAAGGAATATATAATTTATAAATTTTCTCATAACAGTGAATTTGTAGATGAAATCTTTGCCATGATAGATCAGGAAGAGGATATAAATGCAATCAGACGGGCATTAAGTAATGTTAAACTGAAGAGTGTAAAAACTCACAGCTTAAACTTTGAAAGAGGTAACTGCAAAAACTTAAAAAGTTGACCTTTTAATAAAAATGTTAACTTATAACATATTATAATAATTCAACATTTACCCTGTTGAATCCCGCTTTGCGGGGCTGTCCCTGACAGCATTCAACAGGGTGAAGCATTCAACATTCAACATTGTCTGCAAAAAGTCCCTTTTTGCAGGCGAATCTTGAAACAAGGAGGTAAAAAATGGGATGGTTGGCAGCTTTAGGATCATTTGTCTCCAAAGCAGTAAGTGTTGTTGGCAGTGTAATTAGCAAGGTGGGTGAAGTGGTTGTGGAAGGGGCAAAGAAATTTTTGAGTGTGGGAGTTGAGATTCTGGAGAAAGCAGTAACAATAATTGATGGTGTGGCAAAGGCAGCGGGAATAATTGAGCCTGACCAGCATGCAGAAGATATTGGGGACAGAGCCATGCGTGCAGACAAAAAACCAGAGGATTTTGATAGCATTAATGGATACATAGACTATTTAAAGAAGGATATCGAAGGCCATACACAGGCGGAACTGGAAAGTCTGCCTCCAGAAGAGCGGCTTGCAAGAAAAGCAGTTGGATGCACGGTGTTATCTAAAGCTATTTCTGAAAAAAAGTCTCTGGACATTCCTTATGATTTCTGGGAAACAGCAGTCAAGGCAGGTCTTACTGCACTGGAAATTGACACCTTTTTGACAAAATTCAAAGCTTCTGGCCTTGAGCCTGAAGATTTTAACAAATATTTGAAAAAGGAACTGGAGTTTTCAAAGGCCAGAAAATTTGATAATGCAATGGTTACAGCTTATAAAGAATTAGAGCCTGAAATGACAGAAGAAGAAATAACCGAAAAAATAATAGGGTTAAAGCAAGATGGATAAGTTTCTTATTCTCATACAAAACAATATGGTCAGGGTTTATGACGAGGGAGAAACGCAGTTTTTAAAAAAAGAAGGAGAGGAGGCGTTTGCATGGGATGAAAATTTCTGGGACTGGTTTGTAAAAAAGATTGAATATGATCAAAATGAGCCAGTAAGTATTGTTGTTATAAGTGATAAGACTATCTGTATCCCACAGGAATTGAGATCAGCGGACAAAGCTTTTACTTTTTATCTTAAAGACTGGAAAGTAAAAGTTTATGATGATAGGGAGAAAAAATATTTTCAAAAAGATGGAGAGGAAGAATTTGTATGGGATAGGGATTTCTGGGACTGGTTTGTAAAAAAGATTGAATATACTGACAATGAGCCAATCAATCTGATTATTATAGTAAATGATACTGATGATTTCGGTCTAACGATGTCATGTTGTCAAATGATAGCGGAGAATTTTTCCTATTCTTTTTCTGCAACCCCAAAGAGCACAACTGATAACCATTCAGAACCCAAACATATTGATAACCCTGTCCAGGATATTTTATCTACTGGAGGCGGAAAGAGTTTAATTGATTATTTTGTTAAAGAAAGCTTAAAATACAGAACCTGAATCCGTGTGTCTCCAGCAGCCAGGCACCTGAAAGTGTCGCCTGCAAAAAGTCCCTTTTTGCAGGCAAAGGTGCTCGGCGCCTGTCCCTAAATTGGTGGTTTTCCGCTACTGGCGGATGCACCCGATCCAGAATTGAACTTTAAATTCCGTAAACTTCTTTTAAAAATTCACTTGGTTCGCCAAAACTGGTAACCAGGACGCCTTTTTTGGCCCTTGTAGCAGATACATAAAGCAATGCACGCTCCCTGATCTCGGCTTGTTTTTTTATTGACGTGTCTGTTGAATTAAGTTCACTCAGATTTAATGGTACACAGTTTTTAGTTACAGCACTGATAATTATATGTCAGATTTCGTTTCGTTATAAACCAACCCCTTTGTGCCTACTAAACTCTTGTATCCAGTTACTCAAATCCGATATTGCGAGCATCAGAATATTGTCTTTTGCCGGATAGCTTTCCTCGCCAGGATAAACTACTATTTTTATTTCAGGCTGTAAATCTTTAACCGCGTTCCAGAATCCTTTTTGTAACTTAGGTCTAAGGGAATATTTTATCTCAATAGCAGCAACAACCTTTTCCGCCCTGGTTAAAATCAAATCAATTTCCGCCCCGGCCCTTGTTCTGTAAAAATACGGAGCATAAGTTGACGGCAGATGCTTTAATATCTCTTCGATAACAAAACCTTCCCAGATATTACCCAGCAGAGGATGAGAATGCAAATCTTCAAAGGAAGTAATATTTAACAGGTAGTTAATAATGCCTGCGTCTCTTATCATAATTTTGGGAGACTTAATCAGTCTCTTACCGATATTAATGTAAAATGGCTTCAGTTGTCTGACCAGATAAGTATCTTCAAGCATATCCAGATAGTACCTGGCTGTAGGCGGACTGACTCCCAGACTGTTTGCCATCTGCGATGCATTCCACAACTGACAATGATTGTGCGCCAGCATGGTTATAAAACGTCTTAATTGTACTGCTGAAACTTTAAAGCCCAATTGGGGGATGTCCCTTTCCAGATAGGTTTGAATAAAAAACTCCCGCCAGCTTAGGCTTGTCTCATCAGATACAGCCAGATAACTTTCTGGAAAGCCTCCTCTGAGCCATAAATTCTGCCAGTTTTCAGGATTTACTTCCTGAAGGGAAAAAGGCTTAAGCTCCAGATAGGCTATTCTGCCGGCAAGCGTTTCAGAAGATTGTTTGATTAGATCCGGTGAGGCTGAACCAAGGATTAAAAATCTGCCAGGTCTTCTGTCCTTATCTACTAATGCCCGTAAGAGTGGAAATAATTCCGGTTTTCTCTGTATTTCATCCAGAATTATCAGATGATCAGAAAATTGGGCCAGAAAGATCTCTGGCTCTTCCAGTTTGTGCAGGTCTGAAGGCAGTTCCAGGTCAAAATATCTGGCTTGCTGGAAAAAATTTTTTTGCACATATCTGGCCAGAGTGGTTTTGCCTACCTGTCTGGCACCTAAAATGGCCACAACAGGAAACAAAGAGAGATATCTTATTACATCTTTTTGAAGTGTTCTCGAAATCATCCTTGCTTTTTAAAAGATAACCTTTCAAAAAGCAAGGATAAAAAAATAATGGTTTGAGAATAATCATTATTTGCATGTCCCCTTTTTTTAATTAAAATAGACTTGCTGGTTCTTATCTAATTGTAAAAATGTACTTTACAAAATATAAAAAAATGGCTATTTTTTCAAAAGTTGACTTATGATTTTTATCAAGAAAAAGAAAATTTAATTTGCGAGCAGGTAAACGGAGACCATGATCCTGGAATATTTCAAAAAAAAGCAGTTAAGACTTTTAAATTCTGTTCCTTTAAAGTTTATCCGTAAACAATATATGAAAAAAATAGCTGCCAGGGACAGGTTGGTTGGTTTGCTTGGCGCAAGAGGCGTAGGCAAAACAACGCTTCTTCTGCAATATTTAAAACAACATTTTCAATCTGGCCAATCCCTTTATCTTATTGCGGATGACATAATCATGGCCAATACTTCAATTTATGGAATCGCAGAACAATTTTACGCCTTAAATGGCAGAATGCTGATTATTGACGAAATCCATAAATATCCCAATTGGACACAGGAAATAAAAAATTTATATGATTCATTCCCTGACTTATTTATACGTTTTAGCGGTTCTTCCATGCTCAATATTCTTTATGAGCAGTATGATTTAAGCAGACGAGCATACATCATCCAGATGAATGAATTGACCTTCAGGGAGTTTTTGGAGCTAAAACACGATATTAATCTGCCGAACTACACATTAAAAGAGATAGTAAAGAATTCTATTGATATTAGCAATGATCTTCTTATGCAATATCCTTTTATTTATAGTGAATTTCAAGAATATCTCAAAATAGGGGCCTATCCTTTTTTTGTTGAAAATATTGAAACCTATAGAGAAAAATTATTTAATGCGCTGGAAAAGATTATCTATGAAGATATACCAGGATTAAAAAAAATAAAATTTGAAAATCTTATTGTTTTTAAAAAACTTATTTTTAGCTTAATAGAAGCAAGAGTACCATATAAAGTAAATATTTCAAAACTTGCAAGAGAGCTAAAAATTACACAGCCGACTCTATATATATATCTTGATATATTAAACCAAACAAAGATATTTAGATCATTGAAAAAATATACAAAAAAAATTTCCAGAAAGCCTCAAAAGCTTTTTTTTCATAATTCAAATATCTTATATACTTTTTCTAGCGAGTTTAATATTGAAGTAAATATAGGTACAGTACGAGAAACTTTTTTTGTCAGTTGTTTTGATAATATCTTTTATTCAGATATTGGTGATTTTCAAGTAAATCAGTATATATTTGAAATAGGTGGAAAAAATAAAGATATCAAACAAATTAAAGACGTATCTGATTCCTTTCTTGTTGTTGATATGGATATAGTGCTATCTGAAAACAAAATTCCATTATGGCTTTTTGGATTTATGAAATAAGAGTCGCCTGCAAGAAGTAAATTTTTCCGTGCGGGGACAGGCGAATTAACTTCCTTTTTTCAGTCCCTTATCTCCAATATCCCGCCTGAAATACATATCTTTAAAGTTTATTTTGCTTACTGCTGCATAGGCATTTTCTTTTGCTTGCTTTAGATTATTGCCGAGGGCTGTAACTCCAAGTACCCTCCCACCATTGGTGACTATTGTTCCGTCTTTGATGGTCGTGCCAGCATGAAAAACTTTTACGCCTGGCAGGTTGTCTGCTTCTTTTATGCCTGATATTTCATGTCCTCTGGCATATTGGCCTGGATAGCCTTTGGCTGCCAGGACAACACACATGCTATGTTTGGGATTAATTTTCAATGGGATTTTGTTTAGAGTTCCTTCCACACAGGCCAGCATGACCTCCACCAGATCAGTTTCAAGACGCATAAGTAAAGGCTGACATTCAGGATCACCAAAACGGACATTATATTCCAGGACCTTTGGCCCTGAATCAGTGATCATCAGACCTGCATAGAGGACGCCTTTAAATGGGTGATCCATTTCTTCCAGATGTTGAATTATTGGTCTAATTACAAGATTTGCTGTTTCCTCAAATTTATCTTCAGGCAAAATCGGGGCCGGGCTATAAGCGCCCATGCCGCCGGTATTGGGACCGGTGTCGTTTTCGCCAATACGTTTGTGATCCTGTGAAGAAGGTAGAAAGGCAATGTTGTGGCCATCGCAAAAGGCCAGGAAGGAAGCTTCTTCGCCGGTCAAGGCTTTCTCAATGACCACTCTGTCTCCTGCAGCGCCAAATACTTTTTTGACCATCATGTCTTCAAGGGCTTTTTGGGCCTCTTCCAGAGTTTCGGCAACAATGACCCCTTTGCCTGCGGCCAGGCCATTGGCCTTGACTACGATAGGAGTTTTTTGCGCGGCAAGATATTCTCTGGCCAGGATATAATCGTCAAAGACCTTGAAATCTGCTGTTGGTACCTCTGCTTCAGCCATGAGTGACTTGGCAAAGGCCTTGCTACCTTCCAGTTGAGCGCAAAAAGCACCAGGCCCAAAGCATGGGATGCCGGCCTTGTCCAGGGAATTTTTTAGCCCCAGAACCAGGGGAAGCTCAGGCCCAGCCACCACAAGGTCAATTTTTTTGTCCCGGGCAAACTGCACCAGTTCAGGAATATCTCCAGCGCCAATAGACACATTTTCTCCTTCCTGGGCAGTTCCGCCATTGCCTGGAGCTATATATAATTTTTTGACTAAAGGACTTTGTTTTATTTTCCAGGCCAGAGCATGTTCCCGGCCACCTGAGCCAACTATCAGGATATTCATAGTACCTCCTTATCATTTCCTTTTAAACATTTTCTCCAGCAGCCTGCCTTCCAGGACAATAGCCACAGGACGACCATGAGGGCAATAGTCTTTATTGGGGCATGTAAGCCAGGAATTAATCAGCCCCAGGGCCTCGTCATCAGTCAATTCCTGTCCTGCTTTTATGGCTGCCCGGCAGGCCATAAGTATCCAGATTTCATCAAGAGTATCAATTTCTCTGCTTAAGAGGGTTTGCAGAAAGTCTTTTGCCTGGCCAGGGCTTAAATCCTGAGGAATAGCTTTAACAATTGTTCTCCGGGATGTCACCTGTTCCAGCACAAAGCCGAGGGATTCCAGTTTAGGCCAGTAAGAAATTAAAGCCTTTTGTTCAGCAGGATGTAAGATAAGTTCTAAAGGGATGACAAGATTTTTTTTAACTCCTTTAAAGCCCCTTTTTTTGTTTTGTTCGTAAAGGATGCGTTCATGCACAGCGTGCTGGTCCAGAATCATGAATTGATTTTTTATTTTTAAAAGTAAATAGGTTTTGTCAATTTGTCCTAAATAAAGAGGTTGTTCTGGCGATTTTGCAGCATATCTGAGGGGCGTAAGTTCGTGAACATAATTCTGTGCTGGCAGTTCAGGTGGTGGAGAATGTTCATGTTCGGGGTCAGGCTGGGGTGGTGTGTTGTTTGATAGATCAAATTTAATTTCAGGCATGGGGAGCCTGGTGTAGGTGTTATCTTTAAGTGGTGAAGTGCTGGTTGGCTGATGAGATTCAGATAATGGCGCTGTTGCTATCCGGGTTGTAAAAATCTGTCCAACTGCCCTTGTAACCTGAGAGAAAATAAATTGCTCATCTTTGAATCTGACCTCAGCCTTGGCTGGATGCACATTTACATCCACTTCATCTGGTGGAAGATCAATAAACAATACAGCCTGGGGAAATTCCCGGCTTAAAAGTGTGCCTTTATAGGCCTGTCTTAAGGCAGACAGGAGAAGTTTGTCCGTGACTGGCCTGTTATTGACATAAAAATAGATGCGTTCAGCCCTTGCCTGGGCTGTGTCAGGAGAACCAGCAAGCCCAAAAATGTGCAGGCCATCTGTTTTGAGCTCAAAAGGTTTTAATCCCGCTGTTATTTGCCCGGGCCAGATTTGTTGTAACCTGTCTGCAAGTGATTGACCAGCAAAGAATCTTAACAGGGAACGGGGGCCGGAAAAGAGTTCAAAATCAGTATTTAGATAGGCCAGGGCAAAGCGGCAAAAAATATCCGTGCATTTTTTATGTTCTGTGGTCTGCTTCTTAAGAAATTTTAATCTGGCAGGAACATTGGCCAGAAGGTTTTCCACTCTGACTGTTGTACCGGAGGCAATAGCCGCGGGACCCTGATCAATGATCCGGCCAAACATAACTTCTACAAAATGTCCTTCTTTCTGTTTGCCGGTGATAGAAGAGATGGTCAGATGAGAGACCGATGCTATGCTGGGCAGGGCTTCTCCCCTGAAACCAAAACTTTTTATGGCCTGCAAGTCATTCAGGCTAAAAAGTTTACTGGTTGCATGACGGGTTAAGGCCAGGGGCAAATCCTGCGCGGCTATGCCATGTCCATTATCCTGAACCTGGATCAGTCTTTGCCCGCCTGCTTCTAATTTGACGATAATCCTTGTGGCCCGGGCATCCAGACTATTTTCAATGAGTTCTTTGACCACGCTGGCCGGACGCTCAACCACCTCTCCGGCCGCAATCTGGTTCTGTAACTCTGGTGGCAGGATTTTGATTTTGTTTGGGGACATATTTTTAAAGTATGAAGTATGAAGGATGAATGAAATAAAGGATGAAGGATGAAGGATGAATGAAATAAAGGATGAAGGATGAAGGATGAAGGATGAAATTTGTAAAGCTGATGAAGAAAATGTGAGGAAAAAAATTAATTTTAAATGATAAAGAAAAATTCTTTTTTTCCTTCATACTGGCGACTTCCTTCTTTTCCCTTTCATCCTTCATCCTTCATCCTTCCTCCTTCCCTTAAATGCTTCCCAGATTAAGCAGGTTGAGCCTTATTTCATAGCGTTCTTCATAGTCTGTGCGCTCAAAGATAAAGTCCAGGGTAAAGCATTGGTGCAGATAGGTAAGAAAGATGGTGCGGCTGAGCTCTTTTTCCTTTTCCAGATCTTTACGGTATAATAATTTGATGCGCCAGTCAGGAATAAAGTCAATTCGGGAACCGAGATTTAAGATTTTGATTCTGTTTTCACGTCTGCGTTTGTATTCATCTATTATTTCCTGAAAATCCAGGCCAAACCAGACAGACATTTTTTGAGGCCAGGAGAGTGTCACAAGGTGTTCATGTTCAGTAATTTTGTTCAGGTAAAAAGAATAATAGGTTTTTGATGTCAGGGATAAGTATTGTTCGGGCTTTAAAGTCATGTCTGTAAGCAGGTCAGAAAAAGGCCGTCTGGAATAATTGTCCAGTTCTCTATTTCGCCTGGCTTCACGAAAATCATAACTTTGTTCAAGTTTAAGGCGTAAGAAATCCAGATAATTTTTATCAACAATTGTTTTGTTTGTCTCTGCGTCAGCTACCAGGGTATCTTTACGACGGGTGAATAAATTTATCAGCGAGTAAGTTAGTTCATCTTCAGGTTGAATGCGATCTACGGAATCAAAATCAGGCAGGTCTTCCTGGTCTTTTTCCGGGATATATGTGTAATCAATTTTTGGAGTTATTGTGTGCTTGATTTTTGTCCATTCTGATTGGCCAGGATGTTCAAGCTTTACGTCATTTTCAAGATCATAGACACGAAAGAGTTCTGTATTGGCGCTCAAGGAAAGGTCATAAATTCCTCTTGATTGCTGTCTGTGCTGTGTATCTCTAGCTGCAGGATCATTTTCAAATTTATCAATAAAATAGATGGTCTGTCGCCAGCCAGCCCCGGGGATGATGGTGAGATAGTCGGTTTTAATGGGAAGGCTTATTTTTGGATGAAGGTCAACTCTGTATCCTCTTGTTCCATATTCGCGCCAGAAATAGACCAGTTGGTTCCGGGTTTCAAATTCAAAAGGCGTCCCCGCGATGGGTGTTTTATAAATATCCAGATTCAGTTCAGGCAAACGCTGCAAAGTAGGATTTTGGGCCGGATCCAGATTGTTGTTGGCATACTCAAGGTTTTGTGTGTAAACTACGCGCGCGTCAAGGCCAAGAGCGATAGGATCAGCCCAGGTTTTGGAAAGACTTAAAGTATTGGTGCGGGTCAGGTCATCATTATCCTCAATATCCCGGCCAAATTGTTTGAGGAATTCTTTTCTGCTGCGTTTAAATCCTGAAAGTCCATTATCAAATTCGCGCAGGTAGTTTTGATCTGAAACCAGATCAAGGTCTATTTTAGTTTTCCATTCAGGAGAAAAAAGATACCCATTAAATTTGCCCCGAAGCCAGAAGCGGTCTGTGTTCGGCCTGATCAGGCCATCGCCCTGAAATCTTGAGTCTTCGTCTGTTTCACTGGCTTCTTTTTTGTCTTTTAAATAGTCAAACCGCCAGAGCCCCTTGGTATCCAGATTCGGAGTGTGCCGAAATTCCAGGCCATGCATGACTCCTTTCTGGCTGTAATAATTTTCAAAAATAGTGAAATCATTTTCTTCATCAATTACCTGATAGTAGGGTTGGTTGATGTTTAAACCCAGACGGTTACTGTGGCTTATTTGAGGAATTAACAAACCGCTCTGGCGTTTGGTTTTAACCGGTACTATCGCATAAGGAAAATAAAGAATTGTCTTGTTTTTTACCTGAAAGCGTGGATGCCAGAGTGTTGCATAACCATCAATGGTTAGTTCACCCTCAGAGGTTTTCAATGACCAGGCCGGGTGTTCGCCATCGCAGGATGTCACAGTGGCCTCTTTGAATTTATAAGTATTTTTCCCGGTTTTCTCCAGCTGTTCGCCTTTAAAGTAGATATGTTCTCTGGCCAGAAATATCTGGCCTTTTTTGAGCCAGCCCACTTTATTTTTTAAATCAAATTCAGCTTCTTCTGCCTGCAAATAATCTTGCTCCCATTTGACCTTTACATGGCCACGCAAATAGACCCAGTGGGTGTCTGGATAAAAGCGGGCATAGTCGGCCTGGAGATAATCATCTCCTTTAAAAAGAAGTACCGAGCCAAAGGCTTCTACTACTCCTGGATATTTTTTACCAACAATCCTGTCTGCCTCTAACTGCCAGGGGATTTCCCCGGCAAAGGCGCAAGTCGTATGCCACAGACATGAAAGGAGAATGATTAAACGGTAAAGGCAGCGCACTTATTTCCTCAATGTTTCTTTGACTCAACTTTCGGAGTTCCGAAAGTTGAGAAATTCGAAATTCGAATATCGAAATC